>ERZ808035.216-NODE-216-length-63862-cov-5.469076_pt1 | contig 63862 bp, 57 predicted proteins | sample MGYA00380189_ERZ808035 | MGnify/ENA primary metagenome ERZ808035 (study PRJEB31490, sample SAMN06133407) | mouse gut metagenome | isolation source: M5_1 | host: mice | place: China: Chengdu | collected 2015-05 ... | reverse complement strand
ACAGGATGTCCGTGGCTCCCGACCCGGTCGCTTCCGTAATCTTGATCCATTTCATTAGTGAAATCTGATTGGAAACCCCAGTGGAAAACCAATTCCGCTATCCGCCCGCCCGTTTCCGCCGCTCCCGCCATACGGCCTTTCCATGCCTCCGCCATTGATTTTCCTGCGGCGGATGGGGAAAAGATTGAAAAAGAGGAAAAAATATGGTAGTATCTAATATCAGATTGGATGGATTTGGAGGATGATGCTATGGCACAGCTTTGGGGCGGGCGCTTTACAAAGGAAACGGATCAATTAGTATATAACTTTAACGCATCGATTTCTTTTGACAAAAAATTGTTCGAAGAGGATATCGAAGGCAGCATAGCCCATGTGGTAATGCTGGAAAAGCAGGGGATTTTGTCAGAGGAGGAAAAGAATGCGATTGTCAAGGGGCTGACCGGGATACGGGAAGACGTGAAGAGCGGGAAGCTGGAGATTACGGAGGAATATGAGGATATCCATAGCTTTGTGGAGGCGAACCTGATCGGGAGAATCGGAGATGCGGGAAAGAAGCTGCATACGGGAAGAAGCCGCAATGACCAGGTGGCTTTGGATATGAAACTATATATAAGGAAAGAAATCATTCATACAGCGGAAGAGCTGGAAGCGCTGCTCGGCGTGTTGCTCGAAGTGATGGAAGGGAACACGGATACCTATATGCCTGGCTTTACCCATTTGCAGAAGGCGCAGCCTGTGACGCTGGCCCATCATATGGGGGCATATTTTGAAATGTTTTACAGAGACCATTTAAGAATGAGGGACATTTATGCGAGGATGAATTATTGCCCTCTCGGGGCCGGAGCGCTGGCAGGGACAACCTATCCGCTGGATCGGAGATATACGGCGTCTTTGCTTGGTTTCGAGGGGCCGTCTTTGAACAGCATGGACTCGGTAGCGGACAGAGATTATATTATTGAATTTCTTTCCGCGCTGTCCACAGTGATGATGCATTTGAGCAGATTCTGTGAGGAAGTCATTATATGGAATTCTAATGAATATCATTTTGTAGAAATCGATGACGCTTATTCTACAGGGAGCAGCATTATGCCCCAGAAGAAGAATCCGGATATTGCGGAGCTGGTCCGCGGAAAAACAGGAAGGGTATATGGAGCGCTGACGGCGGTTCTTACGGTCATGAAAGGGATCCCTCTGGCGTATAATAAAGATATGCAGGAGGACAAGGAACTGACATTTGACGCGATCGATACCGTAAAGGGATGCCTTGCCCTGTTTACCGGGATGCTGCGGACGATGAAATTCCATAAAGAAACGATGGCAGCGAGCGCCATGAACGGTTTTACAAACGCTACAGATGCGGCGGATTACCTGGTGGGAAAAGGGGTTCCGTTCCGGGATGCCCATGGAATCATCGGCCGCCTTGTTCTATATTGCATCGACAAGAACACGTGCATCGATGCGCTGTCTATGGAGGAGTTGAAAGCGATCAGCCCGGTATTTGAAGAAGATATTTATGACGCCGTAAGTCTGAAAAGCTGTGTGGAAAGGCGGCTGACGATCGGCGCTCCAGGTAAGGAAGCGATGGAAAAAGTGATTGGTATTTATAAAGAATATTTAAATAGCAGCTGGCTGAAAGAACGGAATCATTAAATCAGGAAGAAAGATGAGGAGCGTACAATGAGTGAAAAGTTAAAAGTAGGTATTTTAGGCGGGACAGGTATGGTAGGACAGAGATTTATTTCTCTTCTGGAGAACCATCCATGGTTTGAAGTGACAACGATTGCGGCAAGTCCCCGTTCCGCAGGGAGGACTTATGAGGAAGCGGTGGAAGGCAGATGGAAGATGACATCGCCCATGCCGGAGGCGGTAAAAAATATTGTAGTAATGAATGTAAACGAAGTGGAAAAAGTGGCCGCACAGGTGGATTTCGTATTCAGCGCAGTGGACATGACGAAAGAAGAGATCAAAAAAATAGAGGAAGCATATGCAAAAACGGAAACTCCCGTAGTTTCCAATAACAGTGCCCACAGGTGGACGGAAGATGTGCCGATGGTAGTGCCGGAAATCAATCCGGAACATATGAAAGTTATCGATTTTCAGAAGAAGAGGCTGGGAACGAAAAGAGGGTTTGTGGCTGTAAAGCCCAACTGTTCGATTCAGAGCTATGCGCCGGTTCTTACCGCATGGAAGGAATTTGAACCGTACGAAGTGGTGGCTACGACTTACCAAGCGATCTCAGGGGCGGGAAAGACCTTTCAGGACTGGCCGGAGATGGAAGGAAATATCATTCCGTATATTGGAGGGGAAGAAGAAAAAAGCGAGAAAGAACCTTTGCGGATATGGGGAGAACTCAAGGACGGGGTGATTGTACCCGCAACTTCTCCCGTAATTACCTGCCAGTGTATCCGTGTACCGGTTTTGAATGGTCATACGGCTGCGGTTTTTGTGAAATTCAGAAAAAAAGCTTCTAAGGAAGAACTGATCGCAAAACTTGCAGAGTTCCGGGGAGTTCCCCAGGAGTTGGAGCTGCCCAGCGCGCCCAAACAGTTCATTCAATATCTGGAAGAGGATAACCGCCCTCAGGTAAGTATGGATGTGGATTATGAAAAAGGAATGGGCGTCAGTGTAGGAAGACTGAGGGAAGACACCGTTTATGATTGGAAATTCGTGGGTCTTTCTCACAATACGGTACGGGGAGCGGCCGGAGGAGCTGTTCTTTGTGCGGAATTGTTAAAAGCGCAAGGATATATTACAAAAAAATAAATCATGGAGGAGTCGGACGAAAGAGCGGCGGAGGATAATTGATTGAATACAGTGTACAAAGAATTGAGCAATGATGAAAAAATGTTCCAGATGATATACGATATGTCAGATAGCGCATTTTTATATTATAATTTTGGTGAGAAAACTGTGAAAACGGTAGGCAGTTGGAATAAATTTTTTGACACGGGTTTGCGTACATCGGAGGAACTGAAAAAAATTGGTCATTGTGTGGAGGAAGAATACGCGCCGCAGTTTGAAGAATTTTTGTTTCCCGAGAAAAAAGGGATTCGGAAAGGGGACATGACCGTGCGCCTCCGGGACGGAAAAACCTGGCTGGAATGCGAAGCAGCAGTCATATATGATAAAAAAGGGCGTCCAAAAGATAAAGTCCTTCGTTTTGAAGATATTACAAAATTTAAGCGCCAGCATGAAGAATTGATTTATCTGGCATATTACGATATGCTGACGGGGCTGTATAACAGGAACTACTTTGTTCAACTCTTGGGAAAGTTTTTAAGAAAAGCGGAAAAGGAAGAAAAAAAAGTCGGTGTTATGTTTGTGGATATCGATGATTTTCACAGGATCAACGATGGACTGGGAATCGTAGTAGGGGATGAAGTCGTCCAACAGTACGGGCAGTATTTATCTTCCTTTGGCGGAAAGGATGTTATCGTATCGCATTTTAACAGCGACATCTATTGTCTCGCCATTTATGATTCCCATGGAACGGAAGAGGTGGAGCAGATTTACCGGGCGATGGGCAAAAGGCTGGAAAAGCCCTTTGTATTGAGCGGCGGACAGGAGATTTTTATTACGGCTGGAATAGGAGTGGCCTCTTATCCTGAGGCGGCGAAAAATGCCCTGGAGCTTATAAATTGTGCGGAAATCGTGATGTTGAAAGGAAAAGCGAGAGGAAAAGGCTCGATTCAATATTTTGATACGGCGATCCTGAAGGATTTTTTACAAGATATCGATATAGAAAATAAGCTGAAAGACGCCGTTTTCCATCAGAATTTTACGATCGCTTTCCAGCCGCAATATCAGGCTAATAATAAAAAGCTGCGGGGAGTAGAAGCTCTTATCCGGTGGAAAGATAAAGAGGGGAATATGATCAGTCCTTCCGTTTTTATACCGATTGCGGAAAAAAACGGGACGATCATATCCATAGGAAGCTGGGTAATGGAAGAGAGCGTCCGTATTTTCTCAGGATGGAAGAAAAAATATCAGGCGTCCCTCATTTTGGCATTAAATATCTCGGCCATTCAATATAAGAGGCGGGATTTTGTGGATAGTCTGATGCAGGTGCTGGAAAAGTACGAGGTATCCCCTTCCGAAGTAGAACTGGAAATAACGGAAAGCATTCTGATCGATGATCTGGAAGAAGTAAAGAATAAACTGCTCGCTTTGAAGGAATATGGTTTTAAAATTTCGCTGGATGATTTTGGGACGGGATATTCATCCTTGTCTTATTTGAAAGGTCTTCCCATTGATACGCTGAAAATTGACAAGTCTTTTATTGACACTGTAATTTCGGATAATAATACAAAGATCATTACCGAATCGATTATCTATATGGTGAAGAGGCTGGGATACGAAACGGTGGCAGAAGGCGTGGAAACAAAGGAACAGTTTGAGTACTTAAAGTCTATCGAGTGCGACAGTATTCAAGGATATTTCCTGGGCAGGCCCATGCCGCCCGATCAGGTGGAAATGTTGTTGAATGAGACGGCGGGATAGAGGAAGGCTTTACATGAAATGGAAAAAAACTTATATATAGCGGAAAAACCAAGTGTTGCCAGAGAATTTGCGAAAGCGCTGAAATTAAATATGAGCAACAAGGATGGTTATATGGAATCCGAAGAAGCGGTCGTTACTTGGTGTGTAGGACATTTGGTGACGATGAGTTATCCGGAAGTATATGATGAAAAATATAAAAGATGGTCCTTATCCACGCTGCCTTTTATTCCGAATGAATTTAAATATGAAGTGATTGAAAACGTAAGGAAACAGTTCGGGATCGTAAGTGGGCTGTTAAACCGCCCCGATATAGGAACAATCTATGTATGCACTGACTCCGGGCGGGAAGGAGAATACATTTACCGCCTGGTGGAACGGCAGGCCGGGGTGAAAGGAAAAAAGAGGAAGCGCGTCTGGATTGACTCCCAGACGGAGGAGGAGATATTAAGAGGAATACGTGAGGCCAAAGATTTGTCAGAATATGATAATCTTGGCGCTGCCGCTTATTTAAGAGCCAAAGAAGATTATCTGATGGGAATCAACTTTTCACGTGTCCTTACTTTAAAGTATGGGAACTCCATTAAAAGTTATCTGAAGGCGGACCGGGCGGTGATTTCGGTCGGCCGGGTCATGACTTGTGTTCTTGGCATGGTGGTGAACAGGGAAAGGGAGATCAGGGAATTTGTAAAAACACCTTTCTATAAAGTATCGGCCAGAGTGGAATCGGAAGAAAAAGAATTCGACTGTGAATGGAAAGCGGTGGAAGGAACGAAATATTATGGATCGCCGCTGTTATATAAGGAAAACGGGTTTAAAGAGAGGAAAACGGCGGAGGAGCTGGTCGCCTGGCTGGAACAGGAGCCAGTGTCAGCGCCTGTCCTGGAGGCAGTAGAGAAGAAAAAAGAAACAAAAAATCCGCCGCTTTTATATAATCTGGCGGAACTGCAAAACGACTGCTCCAAATATTTTAAAATAAGCCCGGATGAAACATTGCGTATCGTGCAGGAATTATATGAGAAAAAGATGACGACTTATCCGAGAACTGACGCCAGGGTATTGTCTAGCGCAGTGGCGAAGGAGATTTATAAAAATATTAACGGATTGAAAAATTATCCGCAGACAGCGGTTTTGGCTGAAGAAGTGCTGCAAAGCCAGGCATATAAAAATATTGCTAAAACAAGATATGTAAACGATAAACAAATCACGGATCATTATGCGATCATTCCTACCGGACAGGGAATTGGAAATCTGAACGGACTGAATGAGACGGCAGCAAAGGTTTATGAGATCATTGCCAGGCGTTTTTTAAGCATATTCTATCCGGCGGCCATATACCGGAAGATATCCCTCCGAATCGGGATCAAAGAAGAGAAATTTTTTGCTAATTTTAAGGTGCTGGAGGAAGAAGGATATTTAAAGGCGGCAGGTTTTTCCTTTCTAAAAAAGAAAGAAGAGAAGGAGAAAGAGGACGGGGAAAATGGAGCCGCGGATACGAAAGATCCCGGGTTTATCGCGATGGTACAGCGGTTGAAGAAGGGTACGGTTTTTCGTTTGAAAGGAATGGAAATAAAGGAAGGGGAAACATCGCCGCCAAAGCGATATAATTCAGGAACAATGATACTGACCATGGAAAATGCTGGCCAGTTTATTGAGGATGAGGAATTAAGGGCCCAGATCAAAGGAAGCGGTATCGGCACTTCCGCCACAAGGGCTGAAATATTAAAAAAGCTTGTCCATATCAAATATTTGGATTTGAATAAAAAAACCCAGATCATTACGCCTACCCTTATGGGAGAAATGATTTATGATGTGGTGGCAGGATCGATCAGGCCTTTGCTTGATCCTGCACTTACGGCGAGCTGGGAAAAGGGGCTGACGCTGGTGGCAGAGGGGAATATTACGGAAAAGGAATATATGGCGAAACTGGATGATTTTGTGAGCAGACGGACCAATATGGTAAAACAGATGGGAAATCAGGGCTTTTTGTTCCAGCAGTTCGACCATGCGGCCCAGAATTATAAAAAATAGACGAAGGAAAATCAGGGTTTGTGTCCGTGCGGCATCCGCAAACTTGTTCATGAGCCGTTCCGGCAAAACTGAGAAAAAGCCGTGCAGAAATGAGGTTAAAAATGGAACAATGGAAAGTAAAAAATCTGTATTCTCTGTCGGAAACGATTGCGGCGGATATTTTTGAAGGAGTGGAATATCCGTGGGAAGCGCTTGGTAAGATCAAAGATTTTATTATGGAACTGGGAGCAAAGCTTCCTGAGGAAAAGTATGAAAAAAGAGGGGAAGACGTATGGGTGGCAAAGTCAGCGAAGGTATTCCCAAGCGCGTATATCAACGGTCCGGCTATCATTGATGAGGATGCCGAGATACGCCACTGTGCTTTTATCAGGGGAAGCGCGATCGTCGGAAAAGGAGCGGTAGTAGGAAACTCTACGGAACTGAAAAATGTGATTCTTTTTAATAAAGTCCAGGTGCCTCATTACAATTATGTGGGTGACAGCATTCTTGGATATAAGGCGCATATGGGAGCCGGTTCCATTACTTCTAATGTGAAGAGCGATAAGACTCTGGTGACGGTAAAATTTCAGGAAGAATGCCTGGAAACGGGACTGAAAAAATTTGGAGCCATGCTTGGAGATGATGTGGAAGTCGGATGCAATTCCGTTCTGAATCCGGGTACAGTGGTTGGAAAAGGGGCCAGCATATATCCCACCTCTTCGGTCAGGGGGTATGTGCCGGAAAACAGCATTTATAAGAAAGAGGGAGAGATCGTTACAAGAAGGTAAAAAAATCATGGAACTGACAATATAATTTGAAAATATACTGGATTTTTTGCAGAAAATATGCGAAAATAAGAATTGCGGTTATGGTTATGTTAAAAAGTGCGTGAATACGCACGTAGGCCGCCAACCTGAGGGTTGGTGCCAATAAAATTCACAAGTTACATATTGAAAGGAGTTTTCACATGATTTATTCAAAGGAAGTTGAAGAAATGTGTACAGTAGCACAGGGTGTAAATCACGGCTGTGCGCCTATCCCGGAAGAAGCGAAATGGGTGAAGGCCAAAGAAGTCAAAGATATTTCCGGTTTAACGCATGGTATTGGCTGGTGTGCGCCTCAGCAGGGAGCTTGCAAGCTCACATTGAATGTGAAGGAAGGTATCATCCAGGAAGCACTGGTAGAAACGATCGGCTGCTCCGGCATGACGCATTCCGCAGCTATGGCGTCTGAGATTTTACCCGGAAGAACAGTGATGGAAGCGCTGAATACAGACCTTGTATGCGATGCGATCAATACTGCCATGAGAGAGCTGTTCTTACAGATCGTATACGGAAGAAGCCAGAGCGCATTTTCTGAAGACGGACTTCCGGTAGGCGCAGGCCTTGAAGATTTGGGTAAAGGCCTTAGAAGCCAGGTTGGTACGATGTATGGTACATTAAAGAAGGGTCCCCGTTATCTCGAAATGGCTGAAGGATATGTAACAGGTATCGCATTGGATGCAGAAGACCAGATTATCGGCTATCAGTTCGTAAGCCTCGGCAAAATGACAGATTTCATCAAAAAGGGCGACGATCCGAACACAGCATGGGAAAAAGCTAAGGGCCAGTATGGACGCGTGGCAGATGCTGTTAAGATTATTGATCCGAGAGAAGAATAAGGAGGACTTGGAAGATGGCGTTATTTGAATCATATGAAAGAAGAATTGATAAGATTAATTCCGTATTAAACAGCTACGGAATCTCTTCGCTTGAAGAAGCGGAGAAAATTACGAAGGATGCCGGCCTGAACGTTTACGACCAGGTAAAAGGCATTCAGCCCATCTGCTTTGAGAATGCATGTTGGGCTTACATCGTAGGCGCTGCGATTGCTATTAAAAAAGACTGCAAAAAGGCAGCAGACGCTGCAGCGGCTATCGGCGAAGGCCTTCAGGCTTTCTGTATTCCGGGTTCCGTTGCGGATACTCGTAAAGTAGGACTTGGACATGGCAATCTTGGAAAGATGCTTTTGGAAGAAGAGACCGAATGCTTCTGCTTCCTGGCAGGACATGAATCCTTTGCAGCTGCAGAAGGAGCAATCGGTATCGCTGAGAAAGCGAATAAAGTACGTCAGAAACCCTTAAGAGTTATTCTGAACGGCCTTGGAAAAGATGCAGCTCAGGTTATTTCCAGAATCAACGGATTTACTTTTGTTGAGACAGAGTATGATCCTTATACCAATACGGTAAAAGAAGTTTACAGAAAATCTTATTCCGAAGGACTTCGTGCAAAAGTAAACTGCTACGGTGCTAACGACGTATGCGAAGGCGTTGCTATCATGCATAAGGAAGGCGTGGATGTTTCCATTACCGGTAACTCCACTAACCCGACGAGATTCCAGCATCCCGTTGCAGGTACATATAAGAAAGAATGTATCGAACAGGGCAAGAAATATTTCTCTGTTGCTTCCGGCGGCGGTACAGGACGTACGCTTCACCCGGATAATATGGCAGCCGGCCCTGCTTCCTATGGTATGACGGATACGATGGGACGTATGCATTCTGACGCACAGTTTGCAGGTTCTTCTTCCGTACCCGCTCACGTTGAAATGATGGGTCTGATCGGTGCAGGAAATAACCCGATGGTTGGTATGACTGTAGCTGTGGCTGTTTCCATCGAGGAAGCGGCTAAGGAAGGCAAGTTCTAAGAAAAGCCCGTATTTTGGGGGTTAATCAAGCCAGAAAATGGTTTGGTTAGCCCTCTTTTTTTATGGGCAAGATGAGAAAAAGCATGTTGGTGGGATAAGTCAGGAATTTCAGGAAAATGGAACAGATGTAAGGTATATTTTCAGTTCTCAGACTGGCAGATACTGACGCAATATGATAATATATGCTTGAGGTGATTGCTTGGAAGATATTTTGAAAAAAGATGGATTATCGTTGGAATTACTAAGAGACTTATCCTATCAGTCAGCGTTGGGTGTAAGGTTAAAGAAAAATCTTCATTATTTTGACAAAAATGCGTTATTTGAAGAATTAGTGTTGGTAAATAAATGGTATGATACCTGCGAGCTGCTCCGTGGGGTAGTGATAGATTACCGTATAAAAAGTATTCAGTCGGCAATGATGAAATATGACAGGTATTATCCAGACCACCAGACAGCAAAAGTGTTCAATGATATGCTGGGGTTCCGCACACTTTGTGACAGCTATGGAGAAATTTTGGATATGGCTGCATTAGATAAAATACGTGTGGCAGATATGACTGGCGGCAAGGCAAAAGATGATGGCTATAGGGGAGTGCATGTCTATTTTCAAATGAGCAGTTTCCACTACCCGATAGAAATCCAGTATAATACTTTTTATGACAGACAGTTGAATAACTGGCTTCATAAGTATGTCTATAAAAGAAAATATGAAAACCACATAGGAAGCATGTTGCGCCGGGCATATGAAGATGCCAGAATCAGAAATGAAAATGAGTTTAAGGAGGTGTTGGAGAATGTGCTATCTGGTTGCTAAGAAGTTTAATGATGTAGGGTGTCTTGCGCTTCAGATGACGCACGGCCAGCATTTAGCGGATTTTAAAGAAAAGCTGATGCGGGCTGTGGGGTATGATACTATACAGCTTGTGACAATAAGCCGTCCTTCTGCATATGGGGAATATGAGCCTTACCGTTTTGTAGAGACAGAGCAGGAGTTTGAAGATGCGGTGAAAAATATGTGAAGAAATTTATAAATTGGCATGTTTTGATTGTCTTTTTAATGATATGTTTTGGTTTGCTTTAGGGTTTTATGGGCAAGACCCGTAATTGCGACATTTTTCTATTACACTCTTGCTATTACAGGTTCTTTTTAGTACAATAAAACAAGAAAAATCTATACACTGCCATAGACACTGGAAGGAGTGGGCAAAATGAAAAAGGCAATGAATCAATCTCTTGTAACGCTGATTTTAAATGGAATTTCTATTCTTTCGCTTATTTTTATGGTTCTTTCTTTGGTTAGCTACAGCTATGCCAATAAAGAACTGAGGGAGGCCAGCGAAGAAAGGTTTGCACTGACTTATAATGCGAATCGTTTTATGAATGGATCCGCTTATCTGACGAATGAGGTAAGGGCTTTTGCGGCGACAGGCCAACAAGAACATTATGATAATTATTGGAATGAGATCAATAACCTGAAAAACAGGGATTTGGGAGTGGCCGCCATGCAGGAAATCGGCATTACCACCGAAGAGCAGGAGATGATAGACGCCATGTCTTCGCTTTCCAATGAACTTGTTCCTTTGGAGGAACAGGCAATGGAAAATGTACAGGCAGGAAAAAGGGAAGAGGCCATAAACTATGTTTATGGAGAAGAATATAGCACATCCATTGCAAAAATCAATTCCCTGAAGGAGCAGTTTTTATCAACACTGGATGCTAGGGCAAAGGAGAAAGTTGACGTTTTAACAAAGAAAACGGATTTTATCAGTGCAACTATATTTGGGGCATTGCTGATTGTAGGTATTTTGCAGATTATCAGTATGGTATTTATCAGAAAGAAAGTTTTAAGGCCGGTAATCGCGGTGAAAACCCAGATGGGAGAAATCTCTCAGGGGAATCTTTCGGCAGAGTTTTCATTACGTTCCGACACTTCGGAAATCGGTATGCTGGTAGAGTCCATCCATGAGACAAAAAGGGAATTAAAAAAATATATTGATGATATCGATTCTAAGCTAAGCCAGATGGCGCAGGGAAAGATGGATTTGTCGATCGACAGCAGCTACAGAGGAGAATTCGTTCCGATCCAGAATGCAATGAGCCAGATATTGGATTCCCTGAACGAAGCTCTTTCCCAAATAAATTATATATCCGGGCAGGTATCAAAGGAATCAAAGACGATGGCTTCCGATGCGGAAGTTCTTTCCGAAGGTGCCGTACAACAGGCTTCGGCGGTAGAGGAACTTTCCGCAAGTATTGAGGAATTATCTGGCCAGGTTGACCGCACTTCCGCGGATGCCGAAGATGCGAGAAAGTGTTCTACCGATGCGGCAAGGCAGCTGGATGTCTGCAACAGAAAAATGGTGGATTTGAAACTTGCCATGGAGGATATTTCAAAGGCATCCCAGGAAATCGGCGGCATTATTAAGACGATTGAGGATATCTCTTTCCAGACCAATCTGCTTGCGCTGAATGCGGCTGTGGAAGCAGCCCGGGCCGGCGAAGCCGGTAAAGGTTTTGCCGTAGTAGCGGAGGAAGTAAAGAGCCTGGCAAATAAGAGTTCGGATTCCGCTCAAAATATTACGGAACTGATTGAGAATTCAATTATGCTGATTCAGCAGGGAACCGCGTTGTCAGCGGATACGACGGAAGCTTTGGCAGCAGGGGTTCAGGGCGCGCGGAAATCCACGGATCTGATGGAACGGATCGCCGATTCGGCATTGCAGCAGTCCGAGTCACTGCGGCAACTGACTCTTGGCATGGAGCAAATATCAGAGGTAGTACAGACGAACGCTTCGACGGCAGAAAAATCAGCGATGTCTGCCAGAGAGCTATATAATCATGCGGAAAGAATGAAAACATCCGTCCAACAGTTTAAACTTCGCGGACAATCATAATCCTTTTGTAACAGACAACATTAAAATTCGGACAGCCCACAGCCAAATACCGGCAGTTTGCCATACAGGATTTGGCTATAGGCTGTCTTTTTTATAGTTGTAGTTTTTTTTGTTTTATGATAGCATAGATTCCATCAGTGGTGAAATTTATGATGAAAATATGGAATTTGGAAGGGGTATGGCTGGGAAAATGACGAGAAAAGAATTTCAGGAAATGATAAAGAAATATCCCATTTATCTCGATGGGGCGACCGGCTCCAATCTTTTGAAACGAGGAATGCCGGCAGGAGTTTGCCCGGAAGAGTGGATTTTGGAACATCGGGAAGTATTGCTTGGTCTGCAAAGAGAGTTTATAGAAGCGGGAAGCAATATTATCTATGCGCCGACTTTTTCCGCCAATGCCGTAAAATTGAAAGAATATGGGTTGGAAGACAAGATTGGCCGGATGAATCAGGAGCTGGCGGCTATTTCCAAAGAGGCGGCAGGAAACCGGTGTCTGGTGGCTGGCGACCTGACTATGACAGGGGAACAGCTGGCTCCTATAGGAACCATGGATTTTGAAGAACTGGTTGAAATATATAAGGAACAGATCGGCTATTTGGTTCAGGCAGGAGTGGACCTTCTGGTCGTGGAGACGATGATGAGCCTTCAGGAGAGCAGGGCGGCTTTGATTGCGGCGAAGGAATGCTGCGACCTGCCGGTGATGGTGACAATGACCTTTGAAGCGGATGGAAGGACCTTATATGGCACCGATGCAAAAACAGCGGCGGTGGTGCTGGAAAGTCTTGGTGCTTCTGCAGTAGGGGCAAACTGCTCTACAGGGCCGGACAAGATGGCGGATATCATACAGACTATGGCGGAAGCCACATCGATTCCGGTGATCGCCAAACCGAACGCCGGCCTTCCCGCTTTAGATGGGGAGGGAAATACGGTATACGATATGGACAGCGAAACCTTTGCAGAAGGAATGGCGCGTCTGGTGGAGGCGGGAGCCTCCATTCTGGGCGGTTGCTGCGGTACGGCGCCGGAATATATCGAAAAACTTTGTGCGCGGACGAAGCAGATGGAAATTCTCCATAGAAAAAAGCCGGAAAAAAGATTTTTGTCGTCGGAAAGAAAAACCATAGAATTTGGTTTGGAAGACCGTTTCCTGATGATCGGGGAGAGAATCAATCCTACCGGGAAAAAGAAATTGCAGGAACAGTTGAGAGAGGGCAGCCTGGATATGGTTTTGCAATTTGCGGAAGAACAGGAGGCTTGCGGAGCCGAGATACTCGATATTAACATGGGAATGAGCGGTATTGATGAAAAACAGATGATGCTGAAGGTTTTGGAAGAAGTATCCGGCGTAACTTCTTTGCCCCTTTCTATCGATTCCAGCCATGTAGACGTACTGGAGGCGGCGTTGCGGAGATATCCAGGAAGAGCGCTGATCAACTCCATATCCTATGAAAAGGTAAAATTTGAACAGTTGCTTCCCTTGGCTAAAAAATACGGCGCTATGTTTATACTGCTTCCATTGTCGGACCAGGGACTTCCGAAAGATCTGGATGAGAAGAAGGAAATTATCCGAAGGATAGCGGATAGGGCTGAGGAACTTGGAATGGACCGGAGAGATATTGTAGTGGATGGGCTGGTGACGACCGTCGGAGCGAATAAAACAGCGGCGCTGGAAGCCCTGGAAACCATTCGTTATTGCAAGGAAATGGGATATGCCACGGTCTGCGGGCTTTCCAATATTTCGTTCGGGCTGCCGGGAAGAGGATATGTGAACGCGGCATTTCTTACCATGGCGATACAGGAAGGGCTTACCATGGCCATTGCCAATCCTTCCCAGGACTTGCTGGTGAGCAGTGCCTTTGCGGCGGATCTGTTATTGGCCAAAGAGGATGCGGACATCCATTATATTAAGCAGATGAACGGCAGGGAGGAAAAGAAACTTCCAGGCGCGGAAAGAAAAGAAGAGAAGAAAGAGGAAAAGGAAGAAAACGCGGCATCGCTTATCAGGGAAGCCGTTTTAAAAGGAAATAGAAAGAGAATTGTAAGCGATACGAAAGACGGGCTGGCCCGCGGAATGGAACCTGAGGAGATCTTAAACGATATTCTTCTTCCCGCCATCAATGAAGTGGGGGATTTGTTCGATAAAGGAAAGTATTTCCTTCCCCAGTTGATTGCCAGCGCGGAATCGATGAAATTGGCGATTGAATATCTGGAACCGCTTTTGGAACGGAAGAGCGGTAAAAAGGAAATGCCGACAGTCATCATCGCGACCGTAGAGGGGGATATTCACGATATTGGAAAAAATCTGGTTGCGCTGATGTTGAAAAATTATGGTTTCCGAATGATCGATCTCGGGAAAGACGTGTCGAAAGAAAAAATCATAGAAGCGGCGAAAGAGCATCATGCCGGCATAATTGCCCTGTCCGCCCTTATGACAACGACTATGCAGGAAATGAAAAAAGTAGTGGACTATGCGAAAGAGCAGAAGGTGGATGCGAAGATCATGATCGGAGGCGCGGTGATTACCCAGGACTATGCGGATGAGATCGGCGCGGACGGTTATTCCAAAGATGCGGCGGGAGCGGTGAAACTGGCAAAACAATTATTGGATATAGAGAATGAATAAATGAGAGAAAGGCGGGAAATGAGTATATGAATGGTGCGGATGCAATAATAAAATGCCTGGAAAAAGAAGGGGTGGAGATTGTTTTCGGATATCCGGGAGTGGCGATTTGTCCTTTTTATAATAGCATATTGGATTCGGATATTCGGACGATCTTGATTCGGACGGAGCAAAATGCAGCCCATGCGGCCAGCGGTTTTACCCGCGTTTCGGGAAAGCCGGGTGTATGCGCGGTGACTTCCGGCCCTGGGGCGACCAATGTGATTACGGGAATCGCTACGGCTTTTGCTGACAGTATTCCTCTAATCTGTATTACCGGACAGGTGAACAGCGAACTGATAGGCAGCGATGTTTTCCAGGAGGCGGATATTACGGGGGCAGTGGAATCTTTCGTAAAGTACAGCTATTTGGTGAAGAATGCGAACGATATCCCAAGAGTATTTAAAGAAGCCTTTCATATTGCGAATACCGGACGGAAAGGGCCGGTACTGATCGATGTTCCCATAGATATACAGAATGCGCAGGTTTCCAAGTTCCATTATCCCGAAGAAATTAATATGAGAACTTATAAGCCGACGGTAAAAGGAAATATGGTTCAGATCAAAAAGGTCATTAAAGAACTGGAAAAAGCAAAGCGCCCTATTATATGTGCGGGAGGCGGCGTGCTTTTAAGCGATGCGGAAAAGGAACTGAGAGAATTTTCGGAAAAATATAAAATTCCGGTAGTGTCTACTATGATGGGCATCGGCGCTATGCCTACCAGGCATCCTATGTATTACGGCATGGTAGGAAATAACGGGAAGCCTTGCGCCAACCGTGCCATGAATGAGTCGGATCTGATTATCATGGTAGGAGCGAGGGTGGCTGATCGGGCGGTCAGCCAGCCGGATTTGATTACGAATAATAAAGTACTGGTACATATGGATGTGGATCCGGCAGAAATCGGTAAAAATGTAGGGCCTCATATTCCTTTGGTGGGCGACGTGAAGCATATTTTTGAAGATATTATGAACCAGGAAATCGTGTGCAGCCAGACAAGCTGTAATTATACGGAGTGGATACGCATTTTGGATAATTACCGGGAGGCGATGGCAGTTGTAAGAAAGCCAAATCCGTCTTACGTAGACCCGGCAGGATTTATTACAATGCTTTCCGATAAAATGGAAGAAGATGGCATTTATGTGGCTGACGTAGGCCAAAACCAGATCTGGTCCTGCGGTTATCATATCGTGAAAAAAGGACGTTTCCTGACTTCAGGGGGCATGGGTACTATGGGCTATTCCATTCCGGCCGCTATGGGAGCCAAGCTGGCAAGGCCGGAACGGCAGGTGGTGGCAGTGTGCGGGGACGGTTCTTTCCAGATGTCCATGATGGAACTGGCAACGATGCGCCAGCATGATGTGGCGGTAAAAATAATCGTCTTGAAAAACAATTATCTCGGCATGGTAAGGGAATTCCAGCATTATACTTACAAGGATAATTATTCCGTGGTAGATTTGTCGGGCAGCCCGGATTTGGAAAAACTGGCAGCAGCTTATGATATGGATTTTCTCCGTCTTGAAAATATGGAAAAAGCGGAGGAGACGATCGACAGCTTTTTAAAAGAAAACAGATCTATGTTGCTGGAATGCATGATCGATCCGATGGATCTGGTAAAGTAGGAGGGCAGACAATGAAAAGGATATATTCTGTTTTAGTGGAAAATCGTTCGGGCGTTCTCTGTAAGGTGGCCGGGCTCTTTTCGAGAAGATGCTTTAACATCGATTCTCTTGCGGTAGGCGAAACGGATGATCCGGCAGTCTCCTGTATGACGATCGTAAGCAGCGGGGATGAACGGACCATCGAACAGATTGAGAAGCAGCTAAACAAAAAGCTGGATGTGATTAAAGTCAAAACTTTTGATGAAAGTAAGAGCATCAGCAGGGAACTTATGCTGGTCAAGGTAAAATACAACAGGAATAACCGCAGGGATATTATGGAGAACTGCGATATTATGAAGGCGCAGATCGTGGATATGTCCAAAAATATGATGATCATACAGATTTGCGATGTGCCGGAGAGGATTCATCTGTTTATTAAAATGCTGCAATCGATCAGCATCGTGGAAGTGGCGAGAACAGGTACATTGGCGCTGCCTAAGTGTATTGACTTTTAAAGCGGCGCTTGATAAAATAATGGTCGGATGTTGAAAGGATGAACGGAGGAAATGTATGCGTAAAAAAGTATTTCAGCTTTTGGTAGATAATACATCAGGCGTATTGAGCAGGATATCGGGCCTTTTTTCCAGGCGCGGCTATAATATTGAAAGCATTACCGCAGGTGTAACGGCGGATCCAAGATATACGAGGATTACGATTGTAGCGTCGGGGGACGATGAGATTTTGGACCAGATTGAGAAACAGGTTGCAAAACTTGTGGATGTGAGGGATATTAAAGTTCTGGAACCGGAGGACAGCGTATACAGGGAATTGGTGCTGATCAAGATCAAGGCGGCGGCGAAGGAAAGACAGTCGGTAATTTCGGTAGCGGATATTTTCCGGGCAAAGATTATCGACGTTGCACCGGAGAGTCTTACCGTGGAATTGACGGGGACGCAGTCAAAGATAGAAGCGTTTATCAGTCTGCTGGAAGGTTATGAAATACTGGAGCTGGCAAGGACGGGGATCACCGGCCTTGGGAGAGGGATCGGCAACGTAACTTATCTGGAAGATTAGGATAAAAACATAAAAACCAAAAAGAAGAATATGGAGGAAGAGGAAATGGCAAATATCTATTATCAGGAAGATTGCAATCTTGCTATGCTGGACGGGAAGACGATTGCCGTGATCGGTTATGGAAGCCAGGGACATGCGCATGCGCTCAACGCGAAAGAGTCGGGATGCAACGTGATTATCGGGCTTTATGAAGGATCCAAGTCCTGGGCGAAGGCAGAAGCACAGGGATTTGAAGTATATACCGCGGCGGAAGCGGCGAAAAAAGCGGATATTATTATGATATTGATCAACGATGAACTTCAGGCAAAGATGTATAAAGAATCCATTGAGCCGAATCTGGAACCGGGAAACATGCTTATGTTCGCCCATGGATTTAATATTCATTTTGGACAGATCGTTCCTCCGGCGGATGTGGATGTAACTATGATCGCGCCGAAAGGACCGGGCCATACGGTAAGAAGCGAATACCAGGATGGAAAAGGAGTGCCTTGTCTTGTTGCCGTTCATCAGGACGCTACGGGAAAAGCTCTCGATATGGCTTTGGCATATGCTCTGGCTATCGGCGGAGCAAGGGCAGGGGTTTTGGAGACAACGTTCAGGACGGAAACGGAAACGGATCTCTTTGGCGAACAGGCAGTTTTGTGCGGCGGCGTATGCGCATTGATGCAGGCTGGATTTGAAACGCTGGTAGAGGCCGGATATGACGCGAGGAATGCATATTTTGAATGTATCCATGAGATGAAATTGATCGTTGACCTTATTTACCAGTCGGGATTTGAAGGCATGAGATACTCCATTTCCAATACGGCGGAATACGGGGATTATATTACGGGACCGAAGATCATTACAGAGGAAACGAAAAAAACAATGAAAAAAATATTGTCCGATATCCAGGACGGCAGTTTTGCAAAAGATTTTCTGCTGGATATGTCTCCGGCGGGCGGACAGGCTCATTTTAAGGCAATGAGAAAGCTGGCGGCGGAACATCCTTCCGAGACGATCGGCAAAGATATCAGAAAGCTGTATAGCTGGAACAACGAAAATGAAAAACTGATCAATAACTAATTTATGGCATGAAAAACATTGCGTCCGAAAGACGCAATGTTTTTTTGACATTTCATTGACTTTTTTTTTCATGCAAGATAATATATTAATAGCGGTTTTGATGTGGAATTAAGTATATTCAAAGGGATTTACAAAAGCAATTTGCAAAAAGGAGAGATATACGTGTTTATCAGGACTAAAAAATTTCTATGGATTAGTTTCAGCAGTTTAATTATTCTTAGTATTGCCGTATTTATCTGGATCTCTATTTCCATGACGCGCAAAAGCGAGGCGGCGATTACGGAGATCGGCAAGATATATATGTCAGAGATGAACAGCCAGATACAGCAGAAATTTAAAGCGATCGTTGAGCTGCGGCTTTCGCAGGTGGAAGGTATTGTCCAGAGAACCCCTCAGGGAGAGGACGGCTATAGCGAAGAACTTATGGATGACCTTGCATTAAACGCGAGTGTACGGAATTTTACATATCTTGCTTTTTATGATGAAAACGGCGGGTGTGAAGTGATTTACGGCGAGCCGGTGACAATCGTCGATGAAGCGGAATTTATGAGAGTGCTGACAGATAAACAGATGCACATTTCCAGCGCTTTGGACAAAGAAGAGGAAAAAGTGCTTTTACTTGCGGTGGATGCGGAATATGATATGAAATCCGGGAAAAAAAGCACTTGCCTGGTGGCCGGGATCGAAATGGAGACTTTGAACAAGGAGATGGCGCTGGAGGGTGACAGTTCTCTGATCTATTCCCATATCATACGGAAAGATGGAAGCTATGTGATCAGGAATGGAGATGCATACCGGGAAAACTATTTCGCCCGTATGGGGGAAATGATCCTTGAAAACGATGGGAGAGATGCGGAAAAACATATCGTGGAGTTAAAGGACGCCATGGCGGCGGAAGAGGATTATTCCTCCCTGATTTTAATAGAGGGAACCAGCAGGAATTTGTACTGCGCCCCGTTGTCTGGATGCGAGTGGTATTTGATCAATGTCATGCCTTACGGAATGCTGGATAATGCCATTGAAGAGCTGGGATATGAGCGGGTAAGTACGATGCTGATGGGCTGCAGTGTTATACTGGGGTTTGTGCTGATTATATTTATCCTATATTACAGGGCATCCCAGCAGCAGATGAAGCTGTTGAATGAGGCTAAAGAGGAAGCCGTTCGGGCGAATAAGGCAAAGAGCGAATTCCTGTCCAACATGAGCCATGATATCCGTACGCCCATGAATGGAATTGTTGGCATGACTGCGATCGCATTGACGAATATTGATGATAATGCCCGCGTAAAGGATTGCCTGAAAAAAATCACATTATCCAGTAAGCATTTGCTTGGATTAATCAACGATGTTCTCGATATGTCGAAAATTGAAAATGGAAAACTGTCTATTAATATGGAACAGATATCCCTGCGCGATACGATGGCGAGCATCGTGAATATCGTGCGGCCGCAGATCAAAGAAAAAAACCAGCATTTTGATATTTTTATACGAAATATCATAGTGGAAGACGTATATTGCGACAGCATAAGGCTGAATCAAATATTGATCAATCTTTTGTCCAATGCGATGAAATTTACGCCTGTGGAGGGCAACATTAAAATATACTTATCTCAGGAGGAGATACCCGGGGATGAAAATCATGTAAGATGCCATTTCCGTGTAAAGGATAACGGAATGGGGATGTCGCCTGAGTTCCAGAAAAAGATTTTTGAGACATTTTCCAGGGAAGATTCCACAAGGGTGCAGAAAACAGAAGGCACCGGACTGGGAATGGCGATTACGAAATACATTGTAGACGCGATGAACGGTACGATAGAATTAAAAAGCGAAAAAGGAAAAGGAAGCGAATTCCATATTGTACTGGATCTGGAAAGAGCGACGGTGCCGGAGGAAGAAATGCGTCTGCCGGCTTGGCATATGCTCGTAGTGGATAATAATGAAGATCTTTGCCACAGTGCAGTTTCGGTATTGAAGGAGATCGGAGTAGAGGCGGAATGGGCGACGGACGGTCGGACGGCGATTGAAATGGTGGAAAAATGCCATAGTGAACAAAGGGATTATGATATCGTTTTGTTAGACTGGAAAATGCCTGAGATGGACGGAGTGACGACCACCCGTGAGATCAGAAAGCGGGTAGGGGATGAAGTGCCGATCCTGATTATATCCGCCTACGATTGGGCGGATATAGAGGATGAGGCGAGAGCGGCGGGCGCTCATGGCTTCATAGCTAAGCCTCTGTTTAAATCCAATTTATATCTGGGCTTGAAGCATTATGCGGTGGAAGCGGAGCAGGAGACAGAAAATGAGAAAGTAAAACAGATAGATTTCACCGGAAAGCGGATATTATTAGCGGAAGATAACGATTTGAACTGGGAAATTGCCAATGAAATATTATCGAGCGCCGGTTTCCGGGTGGAATGGGCGGAAAACGGCCAAGAATGCATAGAGAAGTTTGAACAGTCTGAAATAGGATTTTATGATGTAATTCTTATGGATATTCGTATGCCTGTATTGGATGGTTATGGGGCGGCGAAAGTGATCCGGGCTTTGGATCGCGCGGATGCGAATCTGCCGATTCTGGCTATGACTGCGGATGCTTTTGCGGAGGATATCCAGCATTGTCTGGAATGTGGTATGAATGCGCATATAGCGAAGCCGATCGACATAAATAATTTAATACAGCATTTGCAGAAATATCTGGAAGTATAATACTGGTTTATATGTAATCTAAGGCCGGTTCCCCTGAAGAGGAACCGGCTTTCTTGGAGAAAGCGCTGCAGAAGGAAAGGAGGCTTATCGTGCTGAAAAGAGGAAGAAAGCTGCTCGCCCTGGTAATTGCCGTGCTGGTGCTGCTATTCGGGAAGTACTGCATTGATTTTATTCATAAAAGCATTATTGCGGAAAGCTCCAGCCATCTGGAAGAAATTTATACCCAGATCAATGCTTCCTTTACCGTCCTTGTTTCAAATAACTGGAATATGTTGGATGATTGGAAATATCATATTGGACATACGGCGGATGAATCAGAAGGAAAATTAAAAGAATTTTTGAGAAATGGTAAGGACAACTGGAATTTTACAGATTTTTATTTTATTGGGGAAAATGGAAGTTACCGTTCATTTCTTGGCAGGGAGGGATTTCTTGACCTTGGGCCGCAGCTGGAGACACTGATTCAAGATCAGAAAAAGATCGTGGTGGAGGGCGCTTTATCCGATGGTTCCCAGTTGACGATATTTGCAATTCCGGTACAGAAGGCAATGTACCGGGATCTGGAATATTCGGCTATAGCGGTCGGCTACAACAGCATGGATTTAAAAAGAACGCTGAATATTAATGTGTTCGACCGGCAGTCGGAATATTATGTGCTTCGGCCGGATGGCAGAATTTTATTTACTACCCGGGATGAAAAAAAACAGCCGAGCAATTTCCTGGAATATTTGATCAATAATGCCAAATTTATTGACAGCAGCGCGGAACAGGTCAGTTCCGGCCTGACAGAAGGCAAATCGGATGTCATACGTTTTAAGATGATGGATACCGGCTATTATATGGTGTATCAGCCGATTGGATTCCAGGATTGGCTGACGCTTTGGATTGTACCGGAATATATGGTCAATGCGAGCATGAATCATGTACAGTCGATGACAAGCATTATCTTCATGGGCTTCTTTGCCATCGTATGTACTGCGGAATTGTTTTATTTGGTCTATCGCCGAAAAAAGGCGATTCAAGGTAAAGATGTGGAAATCAGGTACCGGGAAAAATTGTTTGGGATGCTGACAAGCAATGTAGATGATATTTTTGTCATGTTTTCCGCCGATGATTTTACGGTAGAATATGTCAGCCCGAATATCGAAAGGCTTTTGGGCGTGGGAATGGAAGAAGTCAAAAAGGATTTGCGGGTATTGAATGCTGCTATTGTAGATAAAACGGCAATCGCTTCCAAGGATGTACTCAGGGGCATAGTGATGGGGGAAAGCTGGCAGGAAGACGGAGAATTCATCGATTTACGGACAGGAAAACAGCATTGGTATCATCAGACGATACATTATACATCGATTGGAGATAAGGATAAATTTATTTGGGTTCTTTCCGACAGGACGAAAGAGCGCCAGGCGAACCAACAGCTGCAGCAGACGCTGGATATCGCACAGGGGGCGAATAAGGCGAAGAGCAACTTTCTTGCGAATATGTCTCATGATATGCGGACTCCCATGAATGCGGTGATCGGATTTGCGACACTCCTTGACAGGGACGCGGAAGATCCGGATCGGGTGAAGGAGTATGCACAGAAAATTATGATCGCCAGCAATCATTTGCTCGGACTGATTAATAATGTATTGGATATGGGGAAGATCGAGAGCGGAAAGACGTCTTTAAATTTGTCGGAGTTTAATTTAGCGGTGATGCTGGAAGAATTGAATACGGTGATGCTGCCCCAGGCCAGGGCAAAAAAGCAGAAGTTTATCATTCGCACATATGGATTGTATCAGGAATTGTTTATCGGCGATAAGGTGCGCATCAGTCAGATCTTGATGAATCTGCTGACCAATGCGGTTCAATATACGCCCAAAGGCGGCGAGGTAGAATTGCATATCTATAATATGGAGCAGGTCACGCAGAATTATGCCAGGCTTCGGTTTGAAGTGAAGGATACCGGAAACGGGATGGGCAAGGAATTCATGGAAACGGTATTCGAGCCATTTACAAGGGAAGCGAATACGACGGCCAGCGGGATTCAGGGAACAGGGCTTGGACTGGCGATTACAAAAAATCTTGTGGATCTGATGGGCGGTACAATCTTTGTGGAAAGTGTTCAGGGAGCAGGGAGTACCTTTACCGTTGATCTGGAGTTGAAGATATCAAGACAACAGGAAGGCGGGGATTTCTGGAAAAAGCATGGCATATACAGTATGCTGGTGGTAGACGGAAATGAAGAAGTATGTGTGAATATCCAGAATCTTATGGCAGGAACGAGCGTATATGTACAGTATGCCCTGAATGGATATACGGCTCTCGATATGATCGAGAAAAAACAAAAGCAGAGGAATGGATATAATCTGATTCTGCTGGCATGGAAAATGGTGGAAATAGACGGTATCGAAACGGCAAGGCGCATTCGTGAAAAGATAGGAAGCCACATACCAATATTTATTCTTACGGAGTACGACTGGAGTGAAGTGGAGGAAGAGGCAAGGAACGTCGGCGTCAATGCTTTTCTACAGAAACCTTTCTTTATTTCCAATTTCCGCCAAGTGATCGAACAGCTTGACAATGGAGAAAGTTATGACCGGAAAGAGGAAAAGAAAAGTTCGGGAGACGGCAGAACGTTGTCAGGACTGAAATTCCTTGTGGCCGAAGACAATGTCATTAATGCGGAGATTATATCCGAATTGCTGAAAACAGAAGGGGCGGACTGCGATATTGCGGAAAACGGGCAGATAGCGCTGGAAATGTTTGAAAATTCGGAAAAAGGACATTATCAGATGATTTTAATGGATATCCAGATGCCGGTGCTGGATGGATACGGAGCGGCAATGGGGATTCGCGGATGCCGGCATCCGGAGGCGCAGACGATACCGATCGCCGCTATGACAGCAAATGCCTTTGCGGAAGATGTGAATAAGGCCATGGAGGCTGGCATGAATGCCCATATGTCAAAGCCGGTAAATATGGATCTTTTAAAAGCTACAATACTTCAACTAATCTGAGAAAGAGAACCAATACATAACGAAAAGGAGAGAATATGCGTAATATTGTACTTGTTGTAGACGATATGGAAATCAACCGGGAATTGCTGGCGGAAATCCTGAAGGATGAATATGACGTTATCATGGTTGAAAACGGGAAACAGGCTTTGGAATATATGGAAAACCGAAACCAGGAGATCGCGGTCGTTTTACTGGATCTGATCATGCCCGAAATGGACGGGTTTGAAGTTCTGAAAGTCATGCAGGAGAAAATGTGGATGGATAAGATCCCCGTTTTGGTCATCAGCGGGGAATCTTCCATTAAAGTAGAACAGGATTGTTTCGACTATGGGGTTTCCGATTTTATCCATAAACCATTTGACAATGCCCTTGTAAGAAAAAGAGTGGAAAATGTAGTGAGCCTTTTTCAGTATCAGAGGGAACTGGAAGAAAAAGTGGCGGAACAGACGGAAACTTTGCGCGAGCAGTATAAACTGCTGAAAGTGCAGGCGGAGCGGTTAAAACAAAGCAATGATAATATCATTGATATTCTTGGTACGGTGGTGGAACACAGAAATCTGGAAAGCGGCGAACATGTAAGGCGTGTGAAAGGATATACGCAGATCATGGCGGAGGAAATTGCCAGGGAATATCCGGAATACGGACTGACGCCGGAGAAAATTGGAATTATTGTATCCGCCAGCGCTTTGCATGATCTTGGGAAGATCGCCATACCGGACAGCATTCTTTTAAAGCCCGGGAGGTTTACGAAGGAAGAGTTTGAATGCATGAAGACACATACCGTCAGAGGATGCGAGATCGTCAGCAGCATTGAGGGCGTATGGGATGAGGAATATGCGAAAATCGGTTATGAAATAAGCCGTTACCATCACGAAAGATACGATGGCAGGGGATATCCTGATGGACTGAAGGAAGATGAAATACCTATTTCGGCCCAGCTCGTTTCGGTAGCGGATGTTTATGATGCTCTGGTAAATGAAAGGGTATATAAGGACGCCCTTCCGAAAGACAAGGCGTTTGAAATGATTGTGAACGGAGAGTGCGGCACTTTTTCTCCGAAACTTATGGTTTGCTTCCGCAAAGCGAGGGACAGGTTTGAAAGCCTGGCGGAAAATATATCAGCAAAAGCGGAAAAGGAATGAAGGAGGTAGCAGAAAATGGGAATGACTATGACCCAGAAAATACTGGCAGCCCATGCGGGGTTGGAAAAAGTGGAGGCAGGACAGCTGATTGAGGCGGATCTGGATTTGGTATTGGGAAACGATATTACCAGCCCGGTTGCGATCAAAGAAATGGAAAAGATGAATGTAAACGGCGTTTTTCATAAAGATAAGATCGCTCTCGTACCGGATCATTTTGTACCGAATAAAGATATCAAATCTGCGGAACATTGCAAATGTGTAAGGGAGTTCGCATACCGCAATGAGATCACCAATTATTTCGAAGTGGGGGAAATGGGGATCGAACATGCGCTTCTCCCCGAGAAAGGACTTACCGTAGCCGGGGATGTGATTATCGGGGCTGATTCCCATACATGTACTTACGGTGCTTTGGGCGCTTTTTCAACCGGCGTGGGAAGTACGGATATGGCGGCCGGCATGGCGACGGGCAAGGCGTGGTTCAAAGTGCCCGGGGCGATCAAATTCAATCTGGTGGGAAAACCTGCCCCGTGGGTGAGCGGGAAGGATATTATCCTGCATATTATTGGGATGATCGGCGTGGACGGCGCTTTGTATAAATCAATGGAATTCGCAGGAGAAGGTATTAGGAATCTGACGATGGATGACCGCTTCACGATCGCGAATATGGCGATAGAAGCAGGAGGGAAAAACGGCATTTTCCCGGTGGATGATGCGGCGGTGGCTTATATGAAAGAACATTCCCAAAAGGAGTATACCATTTATGAGGCGGATGAGGATGCGGTATATGATGAGGAATATACGATTGATCTGGGCGCGCTTCGCCCTACGGTAGCATTCCCTCATCTTCCGGAAAACACAAAAACGGTGGACGAGATCGAAGAAGATATCAGGATCGACCAGGTGGTCATCGGTTCCTGTACCAACGGACGGTTGGATGATCTGCGCATTGCGGCAAAGGTGCTTGCCGGAAAACATGTGGCAAAAGGCATCCGTTGCATCGTTATCCCCGCTACTCAGGCTATTTATATGCAGGCGATGGAAGAAGGGCTTTTAAAAACCTTTATCGAGGCGGGAGCCGTGGTAAGCACGCCTACGTGCGGGCCGTGTCTTGGCGGATATATGGGGATTCTGGCGGGAGGAGAACGGTGTGTCTCCACGACAAACCGGAATTTTGTAGGAAGGATGGGCCATGTGAACTCGGAGATCTATCTGGCCAGTCCGGCAGTAGCAGCAGCCAGTGCAGTAGCAGGGAAAATTGCCTGTCCGTAAAAAACGGTTGTAGGCTAAGGACATTGTTTCATAGCAGGAAAGAAGTTCAAAAATAGAAAATTTTCAATCCTAAGTTTGTGTCTGCGCGGCGTCCACAAACTTGAAATGCATAATAAAGCCGCGCAGAAACGGGGCGAAATATGAAATCGGCAAAAGGAACAGTATTTAAATATGGCGATAATGTGGATACGGACGTGATTATTCCGGCAAGATATTTGAACTCTTCCGATCCGGCGGAGCTTGCGCTTCACTGTATGGAGGATATTGACAAAGAATTTGTGCATCGGGTGAAAGCGGGAGATATTATTGTGGCGGATAAAAATTTTGGCTGCGGGTCTTCCAGGGAGCATGCGCCTATCGCTATTAAAGCGGCAGGGGTAAGCTGCGTAATAGCGGAGACATTTGCAAGGATTTTTTACCGGAATGCGATTAATATCGGATTACCTATCATAGAGTGCCCGGAGGCATCCCGTGGAATTGAAGCCGGGGACGAGGTAGAAGTGGATTTTGACAGCGGAGTAATTAAAAATGTGACAAAGGGAACGCAATTTCAAGGACAGGCTTTTCCCGAATTTATGCAGAAGATCATCGCGGCGGAGGGACTTGTCAATTATATTAATCAAAAAAAATAGTAAAATGACGCGGAAACGGGAGAGAAATGAATATAGAAAAATTTTTCGAGCAGTTGGATGAGTATTTTCAGAAAAATGAGTTGGATCAGGTGGAACCATATTTGGTCAGAAGCCTTGAAGATGCGAAAGAGGCGGAGGACTATGCGGCTTATATAGCGGTGGGAAATGAAATGATAGGTTTTTACCGCAGCGTTTCCAAATTTCGTCAGGCTTTTGACATTGCGGAAGACGTTCTTCTGTTGATGGAAGAATTGCAGCTTGGGGGCAGCGAGCATTTTGCAACTACGTTGCTGAATACGGCTACAGCCTATCGCGCGGCGGGCAATGCGGAACAGGCTTACCAGTATTACCGCCAGGCGCTGCAGATTTATGCCGGGCTTTTACCGGAAGGGGATTACCGGTTCGCTGGATTGTATAATAATATGAGCATTCTGCTGGAACAGATGGGAAGAAATGAAGAGGCGGCGGAGCTTTTGCAGAAGGCCCTTGGAATTGTCGAAAAGCTGGAAGAGAGCAGAATGGAACAGGCTACGACTTTGACGAATCTGGCAATGGTTTGTTTTAAGATGGATAAGGCGGACGAAGCGGCGGCTGCGCTGAAGAAGGCGCTGGAAATCTTCGAGAAAGAAGGGGGAGGAACGGATGCCCATTACAGCGCGGCGCTGGCCGGTGTGGGAGAGGCCCATTACCGGATGGGGGATTATGCGGCTTCCTTGGCGTCTTATGAAAAGGCTTTGCTGGAAGTGAAAAAACATTTTGGGGAAAATCAGAGTTATGCGGTGTTATGCGAGAACTGCGCCGCTGTCTGCGATTGTCTGAAAGAAGGGGAAAAAGCGCAGAAATACAGAGAACAGGCGCAGGATATTTATAAGAGGATCGGTGAAGAGAGCCGGAAGAATGGCTGAAGCGGCGAAAAACAGGAAGGAATGCAAGGATGAAAGGACTGGAATTATCCAGGAAATATTATTTTGCTTATGGGAAAGGAATGCTGGAGGAAAAGTTTCCGATGCTGGCGGGGCGGGTGGCCGCCGGGCTGGCAGGGCAAGGATCGGAATGCCTTGGCTTCGACGACGGGATCTCCAGAGATCATGATTATGGCCCTTCTTTTTGCCTGTGGCTGACAAGGGAAGATTATGAAAAATATGGGAATGCCATGAGGGAGGAATATCGGAAACTGCCGCAGGATTTTGAAGGGATAAAGGGCAGGACGGAAAGTCTTCATGGAAGCGGAAGAGTTGGAGTGCTTTGCATTCCCGATTTTTATTATGGCATATTGGGAACGGAAGATATTCCAAAAAATAATCGGGAATGGATGAAACTGCAGGAATCTGCCCTTTGTACGGCTACCAATGGGGAAGTGTTTGAAGACCCGTTGGGAGAATTCAGCAGAATAAGAAAGGGACTGCTCCCCTGCTACCCGGAGGATGTGCGGATAAAGAAAATAGCGGCAAGGGCGGCCGTTATGGCGCAGTCCGGCCAGTATAATTACGCCCGTGCCATGAAGCGGGGAGAAAAGGTGGCCGCAAAATTGGCGCTGGCCGAATTTATGAAAAGCGCGATTTCCATGGTTTACCTTTTAAACAGACGGTATGCGCCTTTTTATAAATGGATGCGGCATGGGATGAAGGAACTTTCTGTTTTGCCGGAGATCGGGGATATTCTGGATCTTTTGGCGGGATTGGAGGATCAGTCTCCGGCGTGGGAAGGCGTGGGGGAAACGGATTATTTATATACCTTGAATGGCAATGACCAATGCGTCCTTATCGTGGAGGCGGTCTGTAACTTGATTGTTCAGGAATTGGCAGCCCAGGGGTTGACGGAAGGGGAAGATAATTTTCTGGAAAGCCATACGATGGCATTGATGGAAAAGATTAAAGATCCGTATATTCGTTCCCTGCATGTGATGGAAGGATAGATATGCGGGAGAGATGGAAAAGGAATGATATTTGGTTGTTTCTGTCAATAGTGCTGGCCGCCCTTTTTCTTTTTCTCTGGCAGCGCGCCGCTTTTTCCGTGAAAGGCGCTGTGGCCGTTGTGTCAAGAGATGGGGAAACGATCGGCAGCTATCCGCTGGACGGAGAAGAGCGGATCGTTTTTACAGGCAGTGGAGGAGAGAGGAACGTATTGATGATCCGGGACGGAGAAGCATATATGGAAGAGGCGGATTGCCCGGACAGGCTTTGTGTGAAACAAGGGCCGGTTGGAAAAAATGGAGAAAGCATCATCTGCCTCCCCCATAAACTGGCGGTACAGATCATCAGCGAGCAAACGGGAGAAGCGGATATTTTGGTAAAATGACGGATCAGAGGGAAAGGAGCAGGATGAAAAATAAAACTGCATACATGGGGCTTTTTCTTTCTTTTGCCCTTATCCTGTCTTATGTGGAATCGCTGATTCCTTTTTATTTTGGAGTTCCGGGGGTGAAGCTGGGGCTGGCTAATTTGGCGGTGCTGCTCGTTCTTTACCGTTATGGATGGAAAGAAGCGCTGGCCTTAAATCTAGCGAGGGTTTTTCTGTCCGGTTTTTTATTTGGGAATCTGTTTATGGTGATATATAGCCTGGCAGGGGCGGCAGGTAGTTTCCTGGTTATGTGCTTTTTGAAAAAAACAAGAGGATTCAGCATTATGGGAGTCAGTATGGCGGGGGGCGTATGCCACAATATAGGGCAGGTACTTGTGGCGTATTTTGTCACAAAGACCGCAGGGATCGTTTTTTATCTTCCGGTGCTTCTGGCCGCCGGTCTGCTCACCGGTCTGCTCATCGGTCTGCTTGCCAGGGAAGTAATCAAATATATCGGAAAGGAATCGGTGGAAGAGCTATGATCGCATATATGAAAGGGGAAATCATAGATATTGCGGAAGATAATCTGATATTGGAAGTGAACAATATTGGATATAATATCAGGATTTCGGCCGGGACGGCCGGGCTTCTCCCGGGAATTGGGGAAGAAGTGAAAATATATACTTATACTTATGTGAAGGAAGATGCATTTTGGCTATATGGTTTTCTGACAAGAGATGATCTGGGGATATTCCGCAGACTGATTACGGTAAACGGAATCGGGCCGAAAGGAGGACTGGCGATACTTTCTACGATGACGGCGGACGATCTGCGGTTCGCGATTCTTTCCGGAGACGCCAAAGCGATTGCCAAAGCGCCCGGAATCGGAGTAAAGACGGCGGAACGTGTTATTTTGGATCTGCGGGATAAGGTGTCCTTGGAAGAAAGCTTTATAGGACAGAGTACGGGAAAACGAACCGCCGGCACGCCGGAACCGGGGATGGGAACGACCCGGAACGAAGCCGTGGAAGCGCTGACGGCGCTGGGATATTCCCCGTCTGAGGCAATGAGAGCGGTAAAGAAAGCGGGAGCTAGTGCGGATGCGTTGGAAGGAATGGATACGGAAGACATTTTAAGGCTGGCTTTGAAGTATATAAACGGCTGATGGAAAAATATATGCCTGAAACATTGGACAGGGGCATAGGAAGGGCATGGTTGTCTATATGGCAAGAAGGATGATAGAAACCGGGTTTACAGAGGAAGATGTAAAAATAGAAGGTTCTCTCCGACCGAAGTGCTTGGAGGACTATATCGGGCAGACGAAAGTAAAGGAGAATCTAAAAGTATATATCGAGGCGGCAAAGCAGAGAAATGACGCCCTGGATCATGTGCTTTTTTACGGCCCTCCCGGGCTTGGAAAGACGACGCTTGCAGGTATTATTGCCGCTGAAATGGGGGTAAACATGAAGGTGACAAGCGGCCCTGCCATTGAAAAACCGGGTGAGATTGCCGCTATTTTAAATAATTTGCAGGAGGGCGATCTGCTGTTTGTCGATGAGATACATCGCCTGAACCGCCAGGTGGAAGAGGTTCTCTATCCGGCGATGGAGGACTATTGCATCGATATTATGATCGGAAAAGGGGCATCGGCCCGCTCGATCCGGCTGGATCTTCCCAAGTTTACATTGGTTGGGGCGACTACGAGGGCCGGTCTTTTGACAGCTCCTTTAAGAGACCGGTTTGGAGTGATCCATCGTCTGGAATTTTATTCGGCGGAAGAATTAACGCTGATTATCCAGCATTCGGCAAAGGTTTTGAATGTGGGGATTGAAAAGGAGGGAGCGCAGGAACTTGCCAGAAGGAGCAGGGGAACGCCGCGGCTTGCCAATCGGATGTTAAAGAGGGTCAGGGATTTTGCACAGATCAAATATGAAGGCGTTATCACGGAAGAGGTGGCCAGGATGGCTCTTGATCTGATGGAAGTGGATCGGATGGGGCTGGATCATATAGATAGGAATATATTAACCACCATCATCGACAAATTCAAAGGAGGGCCGGTGGGGCTGGATACGCTGGCGGCATCCATTGGGGAAGATGCCGGGACGCTGGAGGATGTATACGAACCGTTTTTACTGAAAAACGGATTTTTAAACCGCACCCCTAAGGGAAGGGTGGCGACGGATCTGGCATATCACCATTTGGGGCTTGAAATTCCTTCTTAATATCGATATAATAGATATTGTATGGGGAGACTGGACAGGGCAGCATATTTTGTGGAAGGATGTGATGGGGAGTGTCGGCTAAGACAGATACGGAAGTCATTATCGGCGGTAAGGTATTTACATTAAGTGGTTATGAAAGTGAAGAATATTTGCAGAAAGTAGCGTCTTATATTAATAATAAGATGGCAGAATACGGCAAAGTTGACAGTTTCCGAAGACAGCCTTCGGATACCCAGAGCGTTCTGCTTCAACTGAATATTGCGGATGATTATTTCAAGGCGAAAAAGCAGATCAGCCTTTTGGAAGAGGAAATCCAAAGCAAAGAAAAGGAATTGTATGACTTAAAGCATGAATTGATCGCATCGCAGATTAAGCTGGAAAATACGGAGAAAAACGTAAAGAGCCTGCAGTCGGAAGTAAACGAAAACGCGAAGAAAATCATTCGTATGGAGACGGAACTGAAAGATTTAAAAGGGAATGGAAAGTAATTGGAGATAGAGAAACGGTTAGGGCTGTCTTGTATGAGACAGCTCTTATTACAATAAGCTGGCTCGCAAAGCGCGACAGCGTTTGTTGCAATAAGCTATGATATACGGGAGTGAATATGAGGAAAGTGGAATTGCTTGCGCCCGCAGGAAACTATGAAAGTTTTCTGGGGGCGGTACATGCCGGAGCCGATGCTGTTTATCTTGGAGGTGCGAAGTTCGGCGCAAGGGCATATGCGGACAATTTTACAGAGGAAGAGGTTTGCAGGGCAATAAGATATGCGCATATTTATGGGCGGAAAGTATATCTGACAGTAAATACTCTTGTTAAGGAACGGGAATTTCGTGATATTTATCAATACCTTCTTCCTTTTTATGAAGAAGGGCTGGACGGCGTGATCGTTCAGGATCTTGGAGTGTTTCAAAAGATCGGGGAATGGTTTCCCGACCTGGCGAGGCACGTCAGCACGCAGATGACGGTGACGGGAGTTTATGGAGCGGAATATCTGAAAGCCCTGGGAGCGGAACGGATTGTTCCGGCTAGGGAATTATCGCTGGCGGAGATAAAGGAAATAAAGAAGAAAACGGATATAGAGATCGAAACTTTTATTCATGGAGCGGTTTGTTACTGCTATTCAGGCCAATGCCTGTTCAGCAGTGTAATAGGCGCAAGGAGCGGAAACAGGGGAAGATGCGCCCAGCCCTGCCGTCTGCCATATAGGATCGCAGAAGGAGGACGACGCCCGGGAGGAAGGGCGGAGAAGAATACTTATCCTTTAAGCCTGAAAGATATGTGTACGGTGGAACTGCTGGGAGAGTTGATAGAGGCAGGCATCGATTCTTTTAAAATCGAAGGAAGAATGAAAAGACCGGAATATGCCGCCGGCGTAACGGCGATCTACAGAAAGTATATCGACCGGTATTATGAGAATCCATCCAAGTATTATGTGGAGGCGGCGGATCGGAAAAAACTGGAATCGTTGTATATCCGAAGTGAAATCAGTCAAGGTTATTATTATAAACAGAATGGAAAAGACATGATATCTTTGGAGAATCCGGGATATACCGGAAGCGATGAAGGTTTGCTGGGGCAGATTAGAAAAACTTATCTGGAAGAAGACTTCCGGTTCCCTGTGCGAATGGATATCAGGCTGGTAAAGGGAGAAGCGGCTGTACTGACCGTTATGGGAGACGGGGCAGAAGCTGTCGTGAAGGGAGAAAAGGTAGAAGAAGCGCATAAGCAGCCATTGACGGAAGAGGGAATCCGAAAGCAGATGGGCAAGTGCGGGAACACGGCATTTTATTTGAACCATCTGGATATTCGGATGCCTGGGGATGTTTTTCTTCCGGTAAAAACTCTCAATGACCTGAGGCGGACGGCATTGGAACGGCTGGAGGAGGAGATCATCAAAAAAAATGGATGGGTTTCCCCGCATGGGAGAAAGGCAGAGGAACCGGAAAGGAAAAAGAAGGCGGGGGATGTTTTTGCGGAAGAAAGGGAAAGAAAGACAAGGTTCCATGTATTGGTGCTGACGAAGGAACAATTCGCCGCTGTCCTATCCATTGGGGCAGAGCGGATTTATGTGGATGCGGATCTTTGCCTGGATAGGGAATGGGTGAGGACATGGGCGGATGATGCCGGGTCAACAGAGTTGTATTTGGCGCTGCCTCATGTGATACGGCAAAGAGATGAGCTTTATTTAAATAAAATAGAATTCCTGTTAGACGAATTTGGTTTTCAGGGAGTTTTGGCACGCAATCTGGAGGAAATCCAATATTTTAAAAATAGGCATAAAAGATTTCCAGGCATGAAAATTGTTTCGGATGCCGGTCTTTATGCTTGGAATAAAGAGGCGCTTCATGTTTTGGGAAAAGACTGCGGGGAAACATACATTCCTCTTGAATTGAATATCCATGAATGGAAAGAGCTGGCGGAGGAGGCCGGGGGAAGGGAATTGGCGGCTTCCGTTTACGGGAGGATCCCGATGATGGTATCCGCGAACTGTGTTGCCCGCACGATGGAGGGCTGCCGCCGGAAAAAGAAGGGATGGGATCAGGGATTTACCGCTTTGGAGGACAGGTACGGAAAGGTGTTTCCCGTATACCTGAACTGCATGCACTGCTATAACGTGATCTATAATTCCCTTCCGTTATCGCTTCATCAGAACATAGACCGCATAAAGGGGGCGGGGATTCATACGTTCCGTCTGGACTTTACGACAGAGGGCAAGGATGAGACGGAAAAGATACTCCGGTTCTGGATGGAGGGCGAGGAATGTTCGTGCAAGGGTAAGCCTTATAAGGACGTTCCTTATGAAGAATATACAAAGGGACATTTTAATCGGGGAGCGGAATAATGGAACTGTACATTACGGAAATATCCAAATATGTCATCGCGCTGCTGATGGCATTATATGCATATGAATCTTTTGCAGTATTCCGGTTTCGGGATGAAGAGCGCAGAAGCGGAATTTATACGCGGCAGAATCTTTTGATGCTGGTGGTTCATTTTTCCTGTTTTATGGCGATATGTTTTGAAACAGGCGATATCACATATCTGTTTTTTTATATTTTTCAACAGATCGTTCTGTTTGTTACGGTTATATTGTTTCATATGGTCTATCCAAGGGCGAACAGGCTGGTAGTAAACAATATGTGCATGCTTTTGGGAGTGGGATTTGTTATACTAACAAGGCTTTCTTATGAGAAGGCGGTCAAACAGTTTGTGATCGTCGTCTGCTCGATTGCTTTGACGATGGTAATTCCTTTTTTCATTCACAAGATGAAGTTTTTAAAAAAACTGACATGGGTTTATGCACTGGTGGGGATTGCCGCGCTGGCAGTAGTACTCGTATTGGGGGCATATACGAACGGATCCAAGATTTCGTATTCCATAGGGGGAGTTACGTTCCAGCCTTCGGAATTCGTAAAAATTATTTTTGTTTTCTTTGTTGCCAGCGCTTTGCATGAGTCCGCTACATTTTTTGAAGTATTTACGACGGCGGTAGTGGCGGGAATCCATGTGGTTATTCTCGTAATTTCCAAAGATTTGGGCAGCGCCCTCATTTTCTTTGTGGTATATGTGCTGATGGTATTTGTGGCTACCAGGAATCCGTTGTATCTCCTGGCGGGAACAACGGGGGGAAGCGTTGCGGCGGTCATTGCTTACCAGGCTTTCCGCCACGTGCAGGTGCGCGTCCAGGCGTGGAGGGATCCCTGGAGCGAGATCGATTCGACCGGTTATCAAATCACCCAGTCTTTGTTCGCCATCGGCAGCGGCGGCTGGTTTGGCATGGGGCTTTTTGAAGGAACGCCGAATTCCATTCCTTTTGTGGAAGCGGATTTTATTTTTTCCGCGCTTGCGGAAGAACTGGGGATTATATTCGCCATGTGTGTGATTTTGATCTGCTTAAGCAGTTTTATTATGTTTATGAGTATATCAATGAAGCTAAACGACAGCTTTTACAGGCTGATTGCTTTTGGGCTTGGAGTTACTTATATTTTTCAGGTTTTTTTGACGATCGGCGGAGGCAGCAAATTTATTCCGCTGACCGGCGTTACTTTGCCGTTGGTCAGTTATGGAGGAAGTTCCGTATTGACTACTTTGATTATGTTTGCGATTATTGAGGGGCTTTGTATGGTAAAAGGGGACGAGGAAAAAGAGGAGAAATATGCGGTCAGAAAAAAGCGGAAAGTCAAAAACAACAGAACAGAGGAACGGAATGAAAGAAAAGAAGAGTAGCCGTCCCCAAAAAAAGAGAACAAACCTTCCTATTATGGCAGTCACCTATCTGTTTACAGCGGTTTTTGTCAGTATGATGGTTTATATCTGTTATTATTCTGCAACGCATAAACAGGAGTTGATCAATAACAGTTATAATGGAAGACAGCAGGTGTTGACGGCAAAAAATATCCGGGGGACGATTTATGCGGGGGGAGGGGAGATCCTTGCGCAGACAGTAACGGACGAAGAGGGGAAGGAAGAAAGAAGTTATCCTTATGGCAATCTTTTTTCCCATGCGGTGGGATATGCGACGCATGGGCGGGCCGGAGTAGAAGCACTGGGAAATTATTATCTGATCCATTCCAATGCGCCATTATCCGAAAAAGTGGCAAATGATATGTCCGGAGTGAAATATCCGGGAGATGATGTGCATACCACATTGGACGTGAATTTGCAGGAGGTGGCTTATCAGGCGCTGGGCGTATATAAAGGGGCAATTATCGTTACGGAGCCTTCCAGCGGAAAAATATTGGCTATGGTTTCCAAGCCGGATTACGATCCTAATCAAATAGAAGAAATATGGGATTCGCTGGTGGAGGACAAAGAAAGCGGTGTCTTGCTGAACCGCACGACACAGGGATTGTATCCTCCCGGCTCTACTTTTAAGATTGTAACGGCGCTGGAATATATGAGGGAAAACCCGGATACGTATCAAAATTATGGATTTCAGTGCAATGGAAGCTTTTCGGATGGCGCGGACAGGATAAACTGTTACCACGGGCAAAGCCATGGCAGCGTGAATTTTGCCAGGGCTTTTGCAAAGTCATGCAATGCGTCTTTTGCCAACATAGGCGTGAAACTGGATAAGGGGGAATTCCAGGATACTTTGGACGATTTGTTGTTTAATCAGGAACTTCCGTTGGAACTTAGCTATAATAAAAGCCGTATAGAGGTGTATGATGACTCGCCAAACAAAGATATGATGCAGATCGCGATCGGCCAGGGTACGACGGGAATGACGCCGGTACACTTGAATATGATCACCAATGCGATTGCAAACGACGGCGTATTGATGAAACCGTATGTGATAGATTTTGTGGAAAACAGTATGGGGTCGGTAGTCAAACAGTTTTCCCCTTCTTCTGAAAAGAGACTGATTTCTTCCGAAGAAGCCGCCGCCCTAAAAGAATTGATGCGCGGCGTGGTGGAAGAGGGGACGGCAAGCCGGTTAAAAGGACTTTCCTACACTGCAGCAGGAAAGACCGGGTCGGCAGAATATAATACTGTAAAAGGGGACTCTCATGCATGGTTTACCGGATTTGCCCCTGTAGACGATCCAAAGATCAGCGTGACCATTATTATAGAGGGCGCCGGTTCCGGCGGGGACTTCGCCGTTCCGATCGCAAAAAGGATTTTCGATGCCTATTTTCAGGAATAGGCCGAATTTGCACTTTAGATATTGGAAATAAAGAAAATTATGTTATAATGGCAACAGGAAACAAAAATACAGACGGATGGTTCAAGATTGAAAATTTTCAATCCCAAGCGGGGGGGAGAAAGATGAAATTTTATAAAAATCTTTATATAGGCGAAGGGATTAAACATCCGAATATAGTAAAATGGAAGCTGCGGCACAATGCCGGGCAGTTTCAGGTTTATGTGATCGCGCTTGCTGCAGGAAGGGATCAGCTGGAGATTTATCACTGTGCTTTTCTTCAGCAGAAATATTATAAAAAATATCCTCCGCATATTATAGGTGTTGCAAAAAAATATGAAGAGGCGCTGGATATCGTAGTGGAAATAACGAAAGCGGCATTGGAGAGAAACGGATATCCTGACCTGAAAAAATATTTGTTTCCGGAAGGTGATTAAGAGGTAGATATGCTGCACATATTATTAATGATAGTATTATTAATACTGAAAATAATAGGAATAATTCTGGCAGCCGCGATCGGAATCCTTTTGCTTGTCCTTATATGCGGGTTATTTGTCCCCATCCGATATTATGTGACGGCGGATGGGAAGCTTGGGGAAAAGCATCCGGTACGTGTGGAAATGAAGGCGACATGGCTGCTGCATATGGTGAATATCGTGTTTTCTTACGGGGAATCGGCCCGTTTGAGAATCAGGGTGCTTTGTTTTACCCTTCTGGACTCCGCCAGGGAGAAGAAAAAGAAAAAAGAGAAAAAAGGAAAGAAGAAAAAAGAACGAAATTCGGATATAAAAGAAGACGGAAATGAAGAAAGGGAAGAAATAGAAAATTTAAAAACGGAAAGCCGGGAAAAGCAGCCGGAAACAGAGGAAATAGAGGAAACGGAGACGGATAAAGCGGAGGTGGAAATACCGGCCCTGGAAAATGAGGAGAAAAAGAACAAAAGCGTTTTTGCTTTTTTCCATAAACTTTTGGAGGCCTTAAAAAATATAGAGTACACAATACAGGGAATATGTGGTAAAATAAAAAAAGTTATGGAAAATATACGGTATTATATCGATATATTGCAGGGAGAAGCTTTCCGGAGCGTATTTCGGAATGCAAAAAAACAGCTGATATGGATATGTAGGAAAGTAAAGCCGACGAGATGCCGTATCAATCTGCGGGCAGGTATGGAAGATCCGGCTACGACCGGGCAGATCGTGGCGGCCTATGGAATATTATATCCGTTGGTCGGAGGCAGCGTATTCCTGCAGCCGGAATTTGAAGAAAAGGTGATAGAAGGCGATGTATATATAAAGGGAAAGATAACAGGAATTATCTTTCTGATTGCCGGCCTGAAGATAGCATTGGATAAGAATGTATGGAGATTGATCAAACTGCTGAAAAAGGAGGGTGTATAAATGGCAGAAAATAATTTTTCGGGTGTAATAGAAGCATTGATGAACGGTATGAACTGCGTGCTTTCAACAAAAACGGTGGTAGGAGAAGCGACCCAGGTAGGGGATACGATCATCCTGCCTCTTGTGGATGTAAGTTTCGGCGTAGGAGCAGGGGCGAATGCGGCGGATAAAAAAAGCGGCGGAGCAGGCGGTTTTTCCGGCAAGATGACCCCGAGCGCAGTGCTTGTCATTAAAAATGGGACGACAAAACTCGTAAATGTAAAGAATCAGGATACTATGACAAAGATTCTGGATATGATTCCGGATATTGTAGACAAATTTACAAAACCGGAAGACAAAGAAGAACTGCCGGATGATAAAACGGCGGTAGATATCGCTTTCCCGGAAGAATAGGCCGGCGGCCAGGGAGAATACAAAGAGAAAATAAAAGTCATTAATGACAGGGAAGGTGCATAAGATAAAATAAGAGCATAAGCGGTTGAGGCGGCACGGAGGAACGGCATGAAAAAATTGATTGGTTTTATCGCTTTTTGGATTGCGGTAGGAATGCTGCTTATGCTTCTTTTTTTTACCAGTAGATTTATAGGGTTAATTATCTGTGCATTGCTGTTACTCATTGGGTATAATTTTTATTATTGCGATTGATGCGTACAGGAATACGAAGGTGCTGGAAAATGAGAAATATGGATGAAATATTAAAGGACGGGAATGAGAAAGAATTAAGGGAAATGAAAGCCTGGCTTTTCAGGGAAGAATTCCGTTTGTCGATGATCAGGGAAGAATTGGATGAACTTCGTAAGAAGCTGGAACATGAAAAGAAGTTCCATGAAACGGAAATGCGGAGCTTACAGCATAAACTGAAAGTGGAAAAAGGGCGTATTGAGCAGGAAAACCGGCTGTTGGACCAGAAGATGAGAATTCTCCAGAAGGGGTTTGAGGATCTGGATGAGGACAGACGCGTACTGCAAAGAGAGAAGGACAAGTTTAATTCCCAAAGGGGATCTTATCATGAAAAACAGTCATTTTCCCATCATTCCGGAGTGGAAGAGATGTTGTTCAGCGGAGTAAACAGCTATTTGACGTTGAAAAAGAGATATAAAGATCTGATGAAAATGTTTCATCCCGATAATGTGACAGGGGATCATGAAATGGTGCAGATCATTACGAGAGAATATGAAGAATTGAAAAAAGCTTATGAAATGGGAAGCAGGGCCAGATAGGTTCGTTGAGAGAATAACGTTCGTTAAAAAAATAACGTCGTTGAGAGAATAACATTCGTTAAAAAAATAACGTCGTTGAAAGAATAACATTCGTTGAAAATAATAAAAAACAGCTGTTCAGCTGTTTTTTATTATTCAAGGTTGCTTTTATGAAATTAAGCTCTTTCTACTAATCCGGATCTTAAGCAACGTGTGCAGACATGCATCTTCTTATTGCCGCCATTCAATTTGCATTTTACACGTTTTACATTTGCGTGCCAGATTCTGTTTGTTTTTCTATGAGAATGGCTTACGTTATTACCGAACTGAGCGCCCTTGCCACAAATATCACATTTAGCCATTTTTGCACCTCCTCGAAATTGTACTCGCAACATTAGTATAATAGCAGATAAAAACCTAGAATGCAAGTAAAAATTTCATGGATTGGAAAATTATTTTATTTCAAATTCAATATTTTCTTGTTTCTTTACCAAATTACGGTTATAATACATCATATATTGATTTCAAGAAGGAAAATTAAGGAGGTATAGTATGAAAGCTTCTTCTCTGGATACCCATATGGGAAATATAGCAATCGACAGCGAAGTGATCGCGCAGTACGCCGGTTCGGTCGCAATGGAATGCTTTGGCATTGTCGGCATGGCCGGTGTAAATGTAAAGGACGGATTGGTGAAACTTTTAAAGATGGACAGCATGACAAGAGGGATCAAGGTTTCGCTTCATAACCATAAACTGGTTCTTAATTTTCATGTGATCGTTTCCTATGGGGTCAGCATACTGGCCGTATCCGATAATCTGATCAGCAACGTGAAATATAAGGTGGAAGAGTTTACCGGTATTGGAATTGAGAAAATCAACATCTTTGTAGAAGGTGTAAGAGTGATTGATTAAGGAGGAAATTTGTTGTGGTTAAGACAATCGATGCGAAGATGCTTTCTAAGATGTTTTTAGCTGGCGCAAAAAATTTGGAAGAGAAAAAAGAGTGGATCAACGAACTGAACGTATTTCCCGTTCCTGACGGCGATACCGGAACCAATATGACCTTAACCATTATGGCTGCCGCGAAGGAAGTGTCGGCTATGGAAAAACCGGATATGACCGTATTATGTAAGGCAATATCTTCCGGTTCCCTCCGAGGGGCAAGGGGAAATTCAGGGGTTATTTTATCCCAGCTCTTCAGGGGCTTTACCAAAGGGGTAAGGGACTATGAGGAATTAAATGTAAAGATTCTGGCCGATGCTTTTGATAAAGCGGTGGAAACTGCTTATAAGGCGGTTATGAAGCCAAAGGAGGGCACGATTCTGACGGTTGCCAAAGGCGGAGCCAAGAAGGCCAGGGAATTAGCAGACCGCGGTGAGGAAGATCTGACGGTATTTTTTGACGAGGTTATAAAGTATGCGGACGAAGTGTTGGAGAAAACACCGGATCTTCTTCCTGTATTGAAACAGGCGGGAGTGGTGGATTCCGGCGGACAAGGTTTGATGCAGGTGTTGAAAGGCGCTTATGAAGCTTTTCTTGGAAAGGAAATCGATTTTAAGCTTTCCGACGTGAAGTCGTCAACATCCGCCACATCGGTTAATATGGATGCACAGGCGCAGGCCGATATCAAATTCGGTTACTGCACGGAATTTATTATTATGTTGAGCAGGAATTTCAACATCAAGCAGGAGATGGATTTTAAGGCATATTTGGAATCGATCGGTGATTCGATTGTGGTAGTTGCGGATGAGGATGTAGTAAAAGTACATGTACATACCAACGACCCTGGTATGGCAATTCAAAAGGCATTAAAGTACGGCGCTCTTTCGAATATGAAGATTGACAACATGAGGCTGGAACATCAGGAAAAACTGTTTCAAATGGCAGAAAAGCAGAGAAAAGAAGCTGCGGAGCCGGAAGAGATGCCGAAGAAAGAGGTAGGCTTTATTGCCGTTTCCGCAGGAGACGGAATTCAGGAGATTTTCAAAGGCCTTGGCGTGGATTACGTTATTGAAGGGGGCCAGACGATGAATCCCAGCACGGCGGATATGCTGGATGCCGTGGAAAAAGTCAATGCGGACACCGTTTTTATTCTTCCGAATAATAAAAATATTATCTTGGCGGCAGATCAGGCATCACATATGGTAGAAGATAAAAAAATCATCGTAATACCGACCAAAACAGTTCCTCAGGGAATTACGGCAGTCATTAATTATGTACCCGAATTGTCCGTGGAGGAAAATACGGATACGATGTCGGAAGAGATCAAGTCGGTTCGTACCGGACAGGTGACTTATGCGGTAAGGGATACTATGATCGACGATAAGGAGATCAAACAGGGCGATTATATGGGGATCGGTGACAGCGGTATTTTATCCAATGGTACGGATATGATGGAAGTGACTTTCCGTATGATAGAGGATATGATGGAAGACGATAAAGAACTGATCAGTATCTATTATGGTTCCGAAGTTTCGGAGGAAACGGCAGGAGAGTTGAAAGACAGAGTCGAGGAACGGTATCCGAGATGCGATGTGGAACTGCAATATGGCGGACAGCCGATTTACTATTATATAGTTTCAGCAGAATAAATGATGATATATCAAAAGGAGAAGGACGGGGAGCCGTCCTTTTTTCCTATTACAATATCATCATTTTAGAGAGAAAGAAAGTGGATGCGAAAGTTATGGACGAGCGTACAGATATTATTCAGATCAAAGGGGTCGGGGAGAAGACCGCCCGCTTATTTTATAAGCTGGATGTCAAAAATGTAGGGGGGCTGCTTCGGAATTATCCAAGAGACTATGAGATGTTTTCCGCTCCGCTTTCCATCAGCGATGCTGTTCCGGGGGAACTTTGTGCGGTGAGGGCTTGCCTGGTGGGGAATATGGCATCAAAAAAGGTGCGGAATCTGACCGTTATGAACTTTGTCATCAAAGACGGAACGGGACAGGTCTTTATGACTTATTTTAATATGCCTTATGTAAAAAATATATTGAAAAAAGGAAGTTTTTATATATTCCGAGGGATTTTACAGGAAAAAAACGGAAAGCTGGTAATGGAACAGGCGAAGATTTACAAACCGGAGGAGTATGCCGGCTTGACCGGCGTATTACAGCCGAAATATCCGCTTACGGCCGGCCTGACGAATCATATGGTGACAAAGGCAGTCAGACAGGCATTGACTCTTTTGGATTGGAAAGAAGATCCTTTGCCGGCATGGATCAGGGAAGAACAGCGCCTTATGCCATACCGCCAGGCGGTGGAAACGGTTCATTTTCCTTCGGATTATGTAGGCATGCTGGAGGCGAGGCGGCGGCTGGTTTTTGATGAATTCTTTTTCTTTCTCATGGCGCTGCGAAGGTGCAAGGATCATAACAAGGAGCTGAAAAGCGGTTATCCGATGATGGAGACGGCCCAGGCCGAAAGACTGATAGAAGCCCTGCCTTATTCTTTGACGGCAGCACAGCTTAAAGTGTGGAAGGAAATAAAAAAGGATCTTTCGGGCGATAAGGTGATGAACCGGCTGATTCAGGGCGATGTAGGATCAGGAAAGACCATACTTGCGTTTCTTGCGCTGCTGATGTGCGTATCCAACGGCTATCAGGGGGCTATGATGGCACCGACGGAAGTATTGGCGTTGCAGCATTATGAGGCAATGAAGGAGTTGACGGAAAAATACAGGCTTCCGTTTTACCCGATGCTTTTGACGGGTTCCATGACGGCGAAAGAAAAGAGGGAAGCTTATGAGGAAATAAGGAGCGGAAGAGCGAACGTGGTGATCGGCACCCATGCTTTGATACAGGAAAAGGCGGAGTATAAAAATCTGGCGCTGGTGGTGACGGATGAACAGCATCGGTTCGGCGTGAGACAAAGGGAGAGGCTGGCAGGAAAAGGAGAGGGTGTGCATGTGATGGTAATGAGCGCAACGCCGATACCAAGGACGCTGGCGCTCATTCTCTATGGGGATCTGGACATTTCCATTGTAGATGAACTGCCCGCTAACAGACTGCCCATTAAGAATTGTGTGGTGGGGACGGAATACAGGGACAAGGCATATCGTTTTATAGAAAAGGAAGTGCGGATGGGGCATCAGATCTATGTCATATGCCCGATGGTAGAAGAGGGGGAGATGGAAGGGGTGGAAAATGCGGTCTCCTATACGGAAAAGCTGAAAAGCGTATTGCCGGCGGAGATACAAGTGGCCTGTCTGCACGGAAAGATGCGCCCGGCGGATAAAAATAAAATTATGGAAGAATACGGGGCTCATAATATCGACGTTCTGGTTTCTACCACGGTGATCGAAGTGGGGATCAACGTTCCTAATGCTACGGTGATGATGGTGGAAAATGCGGAACGGTTCGGCCTGGCGCAGCTTCACCAGCTCAGGGGCCGTGTCGGCAGGGGGGAGAGCCAGTCATATTGCATTTTTATCAATGGATCGGGTAAAAAGGAATGCTTTGACAGGCTGGAGATTTTAAATCATTCCAACGACGGCTTTTATATTGCGGGGGAGGATTTGAAAATGCGCGGCCCGGGTGATCTGTTCGGGATACGCCAAAGCGGATTGATGGATTTTAAAATCGGGGATATTTACCAGGATGCGGATCTTCTGAAAGCGGCGGGGGAGTATGCGGACAGAGTGCTGGAAGAAGATGAAGGGCTGGAAAAACCGGAACATGCAATGCTTGGAAAGTATATGGAAAATCTATGGAATGCGGTTGACTTTCGGACAATCTGACGGTAAGATATTGTGTAGCGTCGGCATTTTACCGGGCAAAACAGGATAAAAGCGGGTGGAAAGGAGAAGTGCTGCGGATGCAGTACGGTACAGAATAATGGCAAAGATTGCGATTGTAACGGACAGTAACAGCGGGATTACGCAGAATCAGGCGAAGGAACTTGGCATTCATGTGCTGCCCATGCCTTTTATGGTGAATGAAGAAACTTATTTTGAAGATATTAACCTGACACAAGATGAATTTTATCGGATGCTGGAAAACGGAGACCATGTGGTGACGAGCCAGCCTTCCCCGGAATCGGTCATGAACTTATGGGACGGACTGCTCAAAGAATACGATGAAATCGTGCATATTCCGATGAGCAGCGGATTATCGGGTTCCTGCCAGAGCGCGATTATGCTCTCACAGGATTATGAAGGAAAGGTACAGGTGGTTAATAACCAAAGAATATCCGTGACCCAGAGACAGTCGGCGCTGGATGCGCTCAAACTGGCGGAAGACGGAAAAAACGCGGAAGAGATCAAAGACTTTTTAGAGGCAGATAAATTCAACTCCAGTATTTATATTATGCTGGATACACTTTATTACCTGAAAAAAGGCGGAAGGATCACGCCGGCAGCAGCGGCGCTTGGAACGCTGCTAAGGCTGAAGCCGGTATTGCAGATACAAGGCGATAAGCTGGATGCTTTCGCAAAAGCGAGAACCACCAGCCAGGGAAAGACGATTATGACAAATGCCATTAAAAACGATATGATCAATCGTTTTGGGGGCGCGGATAAAGACAACATGTGGTTACAGATCGCCCACAGCCATAATGCGGAGGCAGCAGAGATATTAAAAAAAGAACTGCTGGAAGTCTTCCCAGGTTTCGACATCCACATCGATCCCCTTTCATTGAGCGTTGCCTGCCATATTGGCCCTGGAGCTCTGGCAATCGCCTGCTGCAAGAAAATATAAGAATGGATCAATGGATCTGGCTGCCGGCCGGCTCCGCGGGAATTTATTTTCACAGGCAGTCCAGGGGCTAAATGCGGGGCGGGAAAAGCGGGCAAGGAATAACGGATAGGGGGCGGGCGTTTTTTGCTGGAGCTTCCAATCAGATTTCACTAATGAAATGGATAGATCTTATCAAACCGATCGGGTCGGAAACAACGGACATCCTGTCCTTTGTTTCCTAAAATTGCCATCCATGGCAATTTTCCCCTGGGGTTCGACCATTTCATAAGTAAAATTATGATTAAAAACAATAGGCAAAAAATCCTGCCCCCGTTGCCCCTCCCCCCCAATCCCCGCCCCCGGCCAGAACCTTTTTTCCCTCACATATGGCTAAAAATATTATATACACCAACAATATTTTTAATATAATACAATATAGTTATGAAAGCAGGGAAATCCATCGTCCTGAACGGCAAGGCGTAAGGGAACCCCGGGGTTGTCGGAATAGGATTTTCCGGCTGTTGCTTACCATCAGCAATTTTACTTATGAAATGGTCAAAACCCAGGGGAAAATCGCCATGGAGGGCGATCTCAACCCGTCCGCATACCACAACCATACTCCATTTCATTAGTAAAATCTGATGGAAAGCTCCAGCCGGAAAATCCTGTTCTGACAGCCCCGGGGTTCCCTTACGCCTTGCCGTTCAGGACGATGGATTTCCCTGCCTCCGCTCCCATTATTATATCTATAACTATATTACTTCGTTATATTATTTCGCCATATTCCTCTTTTTCTCCCGCCGCGCCTCTACCAGAGACGCCGTAAGGCATACGAGAAAGCAGCTGCCGGTCAGTAACCAGTCCAGTTTCTTTTCCACGTTCTTTTTGCGCGCTTTTACGGCTTTGCGGTGGAGTTTTGCTTTGACTTTCTGCATCTTGATCCGGTTTTTTCCGTCTTGTTTCAGCGTTTTTCTCTGGTTTTGTTCTCTTAGCTTTATGGTCTTCTGCTTCTCTTTCAGTATATCCGCCAGCGGCTTTCCGATCTTTTTCGCATATGGCGGCCATGCAGTGCGTTTTATTCTTTTTGGTCTGCGCATTTTGTTCACTTCGGGCATCCTCCTTTTCAGATGCATGTTTCTTTCAGATTCTATGCCGGTTCCGCTATCCGGCTGACCCCTACGTATATATTGGATATTTGATACCAGGTGGGATAATCCACTATGCCGGACTGCGGCAGATTGAATATTCTCTGAAAAGCCCTCACAGCATCCGCCGTGCGGCTTCCATAGATCCCGTCCGCTGCAATCACCGGAATGGCAGGATAATTCTGGGCGATCCGGTTCAGCTGCTGCTGCATCTGGCGCACCTTATCCCCGCTGGAGCCTATCGTCAGGTTATAGCCCGGCCAGGAAGACGGTACTCCCGCAATACTTTCCGCCGAATTGATATACATATCATTTCCAAAATAGTACCGTATTATTTCTATTGCCGAATATCCTTCTTCTCCAAGATATTTGGAACCCCATTGGCTCAATCCGCTGCATGTCACACGGTTTCCGTCACAATAGGAAGTAAAGATCGGCTGGCGGACGCCGGGGCGTGACAAATAATTTGCAAAAATAGTATCTACCAGATAATCGATATTATCAAAAATATTTCTTCCTCGCATCCACTTCTGGTCGTAAGCGGTGGATGATGTAATCGTAAAGTTGTAGCCCTGATTCCGGTACGGCGGAATCAATTCCCAACGATATCCAATGCATGCATATAAGCATCGGAACCGCGCGCGCAAGTCACGGTAAGTTTTTTACCGTTGACAAATGCCTTGCAGTTGCTAATGCTGTTTACCGCATCCAGTTTTAACTCCATGGTTCCTCCGCTGGTGGATAAATAAAGCACGTTCTGTGTCGATCCGCTCGCCACCGTTCCGGTGACAGTTGCCGGAGAAGACTTGTCTATCTCTACCGTTCCCGTATTGTCCTTTACTCCAACGATGCTGGCAGCATGCATATAGGCATCGGAACCACGGTAGCAGGAAACCGTCAGCTTATTGCCCGGTGTAAGGACAACACCGCTCCGGGTATCCGTATTGTTGTCGATTACAAGCTGCATCTCTCCTTCATTGGTGGATAAGTATAAAAGCCCTTCTTTCGTTTTCTCTGTTGCAGTTCCTGACACTGTTACGGTTGAAACGTTTACCGGAGAAGCCGGTGCCGGCGATATGGTTGAAACCGGCGTTGTGGTAGTGCCCGGAAGAGTCCCCGTAGTTCCATTTGTCCCTGTTGGATTGGTCACCGTTGTGCCTATGGGCGTTGTTGGAGCCGCCACTCCGATATCATAAATCCTTGCCGCATGCATATACGCATCCGACCCGCGCATGCATGTAATATTATAACTTTTCCCCACTACGAGCAGAGAACAACCGCTCACATCGGTAGTCGCATCTAATTTGATTTCCATCTCTCCCTGCGACGTGGAAACATACAATACATTGCCTGTCGTCTTATCGCCTATCTGTCCTGTTATGGTCGCTGTTGCCGAAGAATCCAAAGTTACCGAAGATTCCTGCGTTTCGCTGGTAATCTTCGCCGCATGCAGGTATCCGTCAGAACCATAAGTTACCGCAACACTTACCCGCTTGTCCGGCAGCAGTATTTTACAGGCAGTGATGTCCGTTCCGCTGTCCAGCTTGATCTCCATATAGCCTTCCCTGGTGGAAAGCTTCAGCAATCCGGTATTTGTTCCCGACAAAACGGTTCCATTCACCGTCGCCAGAATCTCAACCGCATGCGCTTCCATCCGGTTCCAAGGAGCAGCGGCTATTCCCAGCACAAGGAAAACCGCTATATATAATTTGACAGCCTTATGCATTTTTACCAATGCATACTTTTGGGTCCAAGTACATTTCTTCATATCCATACCCTTTCATAGTCTGCAAACAAGGAACCGCATCCTCCTGTAAAATAAGGGATGCGCATTCTGATATCCGAAACACATTATATAGAGTTATCATACAATATTCGCCTCAGAAAAGCAATATATTCCCAATTTCTTAAGAATATTATCGCTTCCGGTACCACTCCGTATATACCCTGTTCAAAGTTACGGACATGATCGCAAGCACATTTGCATAAATGGCGCTTTCCGGCCATGTGGCATAGATCTCTGAAGAAGCCACATTTTTAATATAATCCTTATATTTTACATAATAATTCGGGGCAGAGGCGTCCGAAGGCACGCCGTCGTGAACGACCACATACTCAGGAATGACAACTCTGCTAAGTACGATTTCCCCGGTTTCATCGATCGGCTTGATCTCGTCCTCCGGGATTTTAGGCGGATATTCCCCATACAGTGTATGATCCGGGATAACGATCGTTTCTTCCTCCCTTTGCTCTATCTCCATGGGATTCATCTGAATGGGCTGCAATGCCAGGGACTCCGGCAATATCTCCGTTCCTGACACCATCACCGGCTCATACCCCGGCGCATTCACTTCGATATTATATTCCGAATAAGGCTGTTCCGATCCAGGTTCCAAACTGTATTCCAGAGGCGGGGCGGGCAGGGATATTTCTTCCGTCTGCCCTGACATATCGGTATTTAACGTTTCTATTGCGGAATCAGGCATCCCTTTATAGGAAATTTTCACTGTGGCATCTGTAATGGGAATGAGTCCCAGCGAGGAAGTTACGCTGACTTTCAGCCTCCCGGTATCCGGCCCTGCATTCTGTGCGGCATGTATAATATTTACAGACATAATAAAACCTCTGCATATTTGTTTACCCCATTATATGCAGAGGTTTTTCCGCCTGTGAAACTCTTTTCCCGCTTATTCCGCCGGCAGCCGGCCGGCAAACAGCTTCTTTATTTCGTCAGCAGCATCATGATATCATTGCTTCTTGCGATAAACTTCGTCATAGCTTCCGGCTTCAACGGTGCATTCTGTAAAAGCGCCAGATCATACAGCTGTTCGCAGATCATCTTCACGTTGTCGCCTTCTTTGTTATCCAATACGTACTGCACCAGCGGATGGTTCGCGTTCAGCACAAGAGTCTCCCCTTCCTGGCCAAATCCCATATCCATTCCGTTCATGGCGTACATCTTCATCATATCCTGCATCCGTCTGCTTTCCTCGGAAACCGTGATCATGGAAGAAATCTTCTTATTTTTCAATTTCTCCACTTTCACTGCCAGGTTATCTTTTTTAAGGGCTTTTTTCATAACCTTCGCGATTTCTTCCGCCTGTTCTTCCATTTCCTTTGCAGCCTTCTTGGACGTCTTGGCTTTGAAAGAATCCGTCAAGTCCGCATCAATGCGCTGGAACCTGATTCCTTCGTTCTTTGCTTCCAGCTGGGAAATAAAGGGCTGGTCGATATTGTGGGTCAGGATCACCGCATCCATTTTTGCAGCCTTAAACATATTGATGTACTGGCTCTGCTGCTGCTCGTCCGTCACATAATAAACGATCTTTTCTTTTTTCTCTTCCTCTTCTTCTACCGGATTGCCGTCTGCATCCAGCACTTCTCCCTCCACGGAATCGCCGTCCGCATCCTGAACTTCTCCTTCTGCCGGAGAGCCGGCTTCTGCATCTGCGGAAGTGCTTGCCGGAGTTTCTACTGATTCTCCGTCTTCGCCTCCATTTTCTTCCGCGTCCGTCTTATTGACCTCCAGGCATTCCGGCAATGTCAGGTATTTTCCTTCCAGATTCTTAAAAAGAATGTAATCCGTCATTTTCTCGCAGAATTTATCATCCTTTAAGCAGCCGAACTTGATAAACGGGCTGATGTCATCCCAATATTTATCGTATTCTTCTTTTTCCGTCTTGCACATGCCGGACAATTTGTCAGCTACCTTCTTAGAAATATAATCGGAAATCTTCTTCACAAAACCGTCATTTTGCAGCGCGCTTCTGGAAACGTTTAACGGCAGGTCGGGACAGTCGATCACTCCCTTTAACAACAGAAGGAATTCCGGGATCACTTCTTTAATATTATCCGCAATGAACACCTGATTGTTGTATAACTTGATCGTGCCTTCAATGGACTCGTACTCCATATTGATTTTCGGGAAGTACAGAATTCCCTTTAAATTAAAAGGATAGTCCATATTCAAATGAATCCAGAATAACGGCTCTTTGTAATCCTGAAATACCTTGCGGTAAAACTCCAGATATTCCTCCTTCGTGCATTCATTCGGATGCTTCGTCCAAAGAGGGGTCGTCTCATTCAACAGTTCCGGCCTCTTTGCGATTTTCAGCTTTTGTTCATCCTCTTCTTTTTCCTTCTTGATCTCTTCTATGACGGTATCCGTATCCAGTTTTTCTTCCGCCTTGATGATCTGTGTTTCCGTCGTATTCGCTTTGGAAAGGTAAATCTCTGTAGGCATAAAGGAACAATATTTCTTAATAACCTCTCTCGCCTTATATTCATTACAGAACTCGAGACAATCTTCGTTAATATAGAGGGTGATCTCTGTTCCTACCTCGGTTCGGCTCCCCTCTTCCATATCGAATTCCGTTCCTCCGTCACATTCCCAATGCACCGGTTCGGCTCCCTCTTTATAGGAAAGCGTATCGATGTGTACCTGATCCGCCACCATAAATGCGGAATAAAAACCAAGGCCAAAATGTCCGATGATCTGATCTTCATTCGTTTTATCCTTATACTTTTCAAAAAAGTCGGTTGCCCCGGAAAAAGCGATCTGGTTAATATACTCTTCCACCTCGTCCGCCGTCATGCCGATACCGTTATCAATAAATTTCAGCGTCTTTTCTTCCGGATTGACTACCACTTCTATCTTTGCCTTATAATCATCCGCCAGAACACATTCTCCCATCATTTCCAGCTTTTTCCGCTTCGTAATCGCATCGCATCCGTTGGAAATCATCTCTCTCATGAAAATATCATGGTCGGAATACAGCCATTTTTTGATAATAGGAAAAATATTATCGCTGTTTATTGATAAATTACCGTGTTTTACTGCCATAATGCGCCACTCCCTTTTTATTTTTTCTTTCACTTCTTAACCTGTTTCCTAGTTTAATTCCAACCTGCCCAAAAGTCAAGAGAAAATTAGCACTCATTTAAAACGAGTGCTAATAATTCTTCATTTCCCCTGTAAAACAGGGGATCTCCTTATTTCTAAAATCTTTCTAAACTTTCCGGCACAGCATTTATTCCCTGAAATATTCCTCATAAATGTTAAAACTTTTGAACTCTCTTGAAGTAATTGCATACACACAAGCGTCTACAATTCCAGTATTATTATAATCCCCTTCTTTTAAGGTTCCCTCATAGATCATCCCGCACTTTTTCATAACACTCCCAGAATATTTATTTTTAGGATCATGCCACGACTCAATACGATTCACTTTCACTTCTTTAAATAGAAATCTAATAATCTCATGAAGTGCCTCACTAGTTATTCCTTTATGCCACCATTGACTTCCAATACAATATCCCAGATGTGCCATATTGATATGCTCATCCAGCCTATTTACACTTATCGTTCCAATTGGGCCGAGATATTCGTCCTCTCGTAATATGATTGCCCATTGATAATAATTATTTGCTTTATAATTATCATTCCATTGGGTAAATAGTTGCTTGGTTTCTTCTATGCTTTTATGTTTTTGCCACCGCAAATAAACAGTCACTTTTTCATCTGAAGTCCAATTATAGTAACTCTTTTCTGCATCATCAACAAAAAATTTTCTCAAGAGCAATCTTTTTGTTTTCAGGTCAATCGTTCCTAAATGATTCATGACTGTACTCCCATTGCAAAATTAATTTCCAATTTACAGCATTTATTCCCTGAAATATTCCTCATAAATATCAAAGAAATCCGCCGTGCGCACTTCAGGATCATTCAAAAATGCTACGCTGTTCCAAAGCTCCTCGTTCAGATTCCTTGTCAGCGATTTGACAAAAGTATCGTATTCCTGCCCGAATACTTCCTTTTTTCTTTCCTCCACGATCTTCACTTTATTGGCGTCCGTTTCCGCCCTGTCGAAAGTCGTAATGCATTTTATAATGTGATAACCATATTTTGTCTCCACAATATCGCTGACTTCCCCCGTGCCGAGATTGAATGCCGCTTCTTCAAAGTTCTCCTCCATATCCCCTTTACCAAAGGAATAGGTTCCTTTATTGTCCTCGCTATACTTCGCGATGAGCTGTTCGAAATCCGTCTCTCCGTCCCTGGCCAGCTTTAATACCTCTCTAGCCGTCTTATAAGCTTTCTCTTTGGCGTTTTCCGTATATTCCACCCTTGCCCCCGTGCCATCCAGAGCATAGGTTTTGATCAGCACATGCTGAACCGTGATCGTTCTTGCCTCGTCGTCGCTGATTTCCGGGTTGATATCCCGGATAATAAACTGATAAACCTTATTCGCCAGGGCATACTCCGCATACAGGCCGGTGATCGTCTCCTGGGTTACTCCCATCAGTTCCTTTTCCCTGTCGTTTAAAGAAGAAAAATAAGCGGCAGAGGCTTCCGCCACCATCCCCTGTTCCTGTTCCGACAGTTCCACCTTATATTCCCTGGCCAGCAGGTTCATTGTCTTGATCTGGGCAATCCTGGCAAGCGCGGTATCCTTGATATTCTGTTCCAGCGTAACTCCTTCCGCGTTCGCCTTCCAGATTTCAGAACCGTACACGCTCTCATATTGATTCTGGGAATTGGTCAAATATACCATGATCTCCGGCACGCGGCAGGATATTCCTTCGATACGGAAAATCTCGTCTTTTTCAAATCCAGTCGTCAGCACTACCTTTGTATTGCCTTCTATGGGAAGGCCGCAGCCGGTGAAAAAAACTGCCAGCACGATTCCAACCGCCAGATATCTTCCAGCCGCCTTTCCCTTCTGTCCGCTCTTCCTTTTCCAAAACACCGCTTCTTAATCCATTCCTTTCAAAATGCTTCTCGCCACACTGATGCCGTTGGCCGACGCCTGCTGCAATCCCCTCGTCACCCCGGCTCCGTCGCCGATCGCCCGAAGCCCTTTGACGCTCGTTTCAAATTCTTTGTTCACTACTACCCGGTTCGAATAAAACTTCACTTCCACGCCGTAAAGCAGCGTTTCGTCCGATGCGATACCCGGCGTCACCTTGTCCAACGCTTCCAGCATTTCCTGAATATCCACCATGATCCGGTGAGGGAATACCAGCGACAAATCTCCCGGCACCGCGTCTTTCAAAGTGGGAATAATATTATTCCTGCAAAGCCTCTCCTCTGTCGTCCTTCTTCCCCTCTTAAAATCGCCAAAAGTCTGCACCATAATCCTGCCGCCGCAAAGCATATTGGACAACTGGGCGATCTGCTTTCCATATTCAATAGGCGTCTTAAAAGGCTTTGTAAAGTTTTTAGACACCAGAATAGCAAAATTCGTATTATTTGTTTTATAATCCTGAGACTTATAAGCATGTCCGTTCACGACTGCCAATCCGCCTTCATAATATTCCGTTGCCACTTCCCCTGAAGGATTGGTACAGAAAGTCCTCACTTTATCATCAAAGGTCGGCGTATACAGTATGAGTTTGGCCTCGTACAGATTTTCATTCAAAAACTGCATGACTTCATCTCTTACCTCCACACGGACGCCGATATCCACCGTACCCGGCATTGTCTCTATGCCGATCTCCTCGCATTTATCTTTAAACCAATCGGCCCCTTCCCGTCCGACCGCAGATATGATCTCTTTTGCATAATAGGATTCCCCTTTGTCGGTCACGATGCCGACCGCCCTTCCATCTTCTATCAGAATATTTTCCACCATCGTCTGGAAAAGAAGCGTCACTCCTTCTTCCTCCAAATGCTGCTGCAGCCTGGAATAGATCTTATATCCTTCTTCCGTACCGAGATGCCGGATCGGACATTCCACCAGTTTTAAATTGGCATTGATCGCCTCCCTGCGGATCTCCCGGATTTCCTTTTCCTTATCGATTCCATATACATTTGTATCTGCTCCGAACTGCAAATAAATATCATCCGATTCCCTGATCAGCCGCACCGTTTCCTCATACCCAAGGATCGCCGGCAGATTGCCGCCCACATCCGGCGACAAGGATAACTTTCCATCCGAAAAAGCTCCTGCTCCTGCAAATCCCGTCGTAATAGAACAAGGCTTACAGCCCACACACTGCTTTGTCACCCTCTTCGGGCAATTCCTCTTTTCAATGGAACGCCCTTTTTCCACTACCAGAACCTTCAGTTCCTTTTTCTGCCGCATCAGCTCATACGCACAAAAAATTCCTCCAGGCCCAGCTCCTATAATAATCACATCATACTTATTTTCCATACTAACCTCCATAGTATCATTCTTTTACAACATCCATACCACAACTTAAACCCTAACCCAAAACTCCACCCTCCAAACGTCACCCCCATCGCCAACAAGAAGAACGCCCGTCTCCCAACGTCACCTATCGCCAACGGGAAGAATGCCCGTATTTTGGGCATTCTTCGGTGTGAGAAGACTTGCAAAGCAAGTCTAGAGTTTCTCCGCGAAGCAGCCACTGCTGCGAGTGGTTAGAAACTCTTCTCACACTAATATACCACAACTTCCACCCTACTGCCTACATTTGTTTTCGTAACAATAATCTGCTTTTCAATTTTTTCCGACAACTCCGGCACATGGGAAATGATTCCAATCAGCCTGTCCTTTTCCACCAGGGAAAGCAATGCCTGGCAGGACTGATCCAGCGACTCGCTGTCCAAAGCCCCAAACCCTTCATCGATAAAGAGCGTATCCACCCGGATACCGCCGCTGTAACCCTGTACTACATCGCTCATGCCAAGGGCAAGCGCCAGGGATGCTTTAAAACATTCTCCTCCCGACAGAGTCTTTACCGCCCGGTATTTTCCCGTATAATAATCAAGAACCTGCATTTCCAAATTATCTTTGATTCTTCCATCGCCAATCTCTTCTCTTCGGGAAAGCTCATAACGCCCCCCTGTCATCTTCGCCAGCCTCACGTTAGCCGCCCGCAAAATCTCTTCAAAATACCCGGCCATAACATATTGTTCAAATACAAGTCTTTTAGCGTTGTTTCCCGATGCCATATTATCCAGATCTTTGACAATCCCATATTCCCTTTCCAAAACCTTCCGCTTCTTCTCCTTCTCCTGCAAAGATTTCCTGATTTTCTTCGCTTCCTGCAGACTATGGTTTTTGGCATTTATCAGTTCCAGCGTCCGCTGTCTCCCGGCCGTTTTTTCCTTCTGACGCGTCTGCAGACCGGCCGTATCTTCTTTTTTCCTCCCTTTCGTTTCCTCTTCCAGAGCAACGATCTGTCCCTCTATCATCTGCACCCTGGCATAATATTCCCTGATCTGTCTTTCCTTCTTCTCTATTTCCCCGGCCGGCCGCAGCGCTTCTTCATACTCCTGAAGCGAGGCAAATCCCGCCTCCCGGTATCCGTCTGCAAACAATTCCTCCAGCTCCCGCTTTCTCTTCTCCTGTTTTCCGGCTTCCTCCGTTTCCCCGGCAATCTGCTTCTCTTTTTCTTCTATCTGAACCTGCAGCCGGCGGTACTGCTGCAAAATATTTTCATATTCCCTCTCTGTCAAAACGTCCAAAATAGCTTTGACTTCCTCCGGTATCCGGCCGATGGCGGACTCCAGCTCTTTTTTCTGCTCTTCCCATTCCTCCCGCTGCTTTTTCTGGTTTTCCGCTTCGCCTTTGCAAACCGCCGCCCTGCTGTGCAGTTCCATCTGCCGTTTCCTTTCCTCTTCATAAAGGTTTTGCAGCCGTTGCAGCTCTTTTTCGTCCGGCGCTTCTTCCGCAGCTGCTGCCACGCAGGGATGCTCCAGGGAGCCGCATACCGGACAGGGTTCCCCTTCCTTTACCTGGCGGGCCGCGATTCCCACTACCGCCCGCTTATAAGCCAAGTCCGCCGTTTCAAACGCCTTCTTTTTCTGCTCCGTCCTTTCTTCCTGTTCCAGATAACGCGCCTGCAGCCTTTTTAACTCCTCTTCCTTTTTCCCTGCACGCCTGTCAGCATCTTTCAACTGCTGCTTCTTCTCCTCATAAGCAGATAATAATCTATAAGAAGCCTTTGCCTCTTCCTGTTTCTCATCGTAGACTCTTTTCTCTTCCTGTTTTCCGATATATGCCTCCAGTTCCCTTTGGTTGCGTTTGATTTTCTCCTCTGTAGATGCCAGCGCTTCTTTTGCATTTTTACAGTTGACATAATCTTCTCTCAGGGCAGCCGCCTTTCCGGCCTCCTTTAACTCTTTTTCCGTCCGCCCGACCTGATCCTTCTCTTCCAGCAGCTTCCCTTTCTGCTTCTGCAATTCTTCCAGCTTTTCCAGCTTCCCGTTCATCCGCTCCGCCGCATCGATTTCTGCCGCCAGTCCGGCTAATTCTTTTTCATAAAGGGCGTGTTCGCTTTCCGCCCCCGCCAGCTCGTCCCGGTATCGCTCCTCCTCCTCTTCCAGCATCGCAATTATTTTTTCGTAATGATACTTTTGGCCAGGCGCAGGATTGTCCTCTTCCACCAGTCCTGCCCAAACATCTTGCCGGCCCAGTTCTCCCATTTTCAGCATATGGACATTTTCATCCATCTTATTCCTGCACTCCATAATGCGCCTCAAAAGTTCCCCGGAGCGTTCTTTCAATTCTTTTGCAAAACCGTCATAAACAGACGTCGAAAAAATTTCCCGGAATATTCTTATTTTCTCCGTCGGCGAGGCGGTCAGAAGCTTTGAAAACTCGCCCTGGGCGATCATTGATATCTGTTTAAACTGTCTGTAGTCCAGGACAAGGATCTCCTGTATTTTCCGGCTCACTTCCCCGCTGCCTTCGATGATTCTCCCGTCCGGAAGATAAAGAACCGCATTTTCCTTCTCTTTCGTAAAAGTGTTCTTCCCCCTCTTCTTTTTCTTCGGACGCATATATTCGGGGTTCCTCACGATACGATATTCCTCCCCGCCATGCTGCATGACCAATTCCACAAAAGTAGGCGTATCTTCATCGGCAAAATCACTTCGCACACTGTTTTTATCCCTCATGCCGCCGCTCATATCTCCATAGAGGGCATAGGTAATAGCATCAAAAATAGTTGTTTTACCCGCTCCGGTAGCTCCTGCGATCAAAAACAATCCTCTGCCTTCCAGCCCGGTAAAATCTATTTCCACCCGGTCTTTGTACGGCCCCCAGCCGGAAAGCGTCAATTTTTCAGGTTTCATCAGCTCTCCTCCTCCGCTTTTCGGGCGGCTGCCCTGACCGCTTCCATTTTCTCTTCATCCGGTTTTTCTCCCCGTATCATCTCATAAAAATCCTGAAAAAGTTCGGGGATGCTCTTTCGCTTCTCCTGCAAACGGCTCGTATAGGCCGTATTTTCCTTTTCTTCATTTTTCATCAGCACGATCTGCATGATATTCGGATACACGCTTCGCAGCGTACCGATCGGGTCAATCAATTCCTCTTCGTCCGTCAGTTCTGCGCGTATATAATCTTCGGCATCTCCCGCCGCCACGATCTCCGGCCGCATCAGCTCTTCCAGCCTTCCTCTTATTCTTCTCATTTCATGCAAAGGCTTCAGCGGAATCCTCCGTACTGTAGTCTCTCCCTTTTCTCCCAGTTCCACCAGATTCACCGACTTCCCATGCCCGGCCTCCGAAAAAGAGTAGGCCAAGGGCGCCCCTGCATAATAAATATTTCCCTGCCCTATCTTCTGCGGCTTATGAATATGCCCAAGCGCCACATAATCAAATCCTCCAAGGAGAGAAGCTTCCACATTGTCCAGCCCTCCTACATGAACCGTTGTTTCCCCGTCGGAAAGTTCGGGTTCCCTGCCCCCGTCCGTCACAAAACAATGGGAAACCAATATCTCCCTTTCCTTTCCCTTGACTCTTTGGGACAACATCCGCTCCGCTGCCTCTCCGCTGGTTTTTGCCTCCACCGTTGCCGGTCTGACAAAGGGCATCAAAACAAAGGTTACTTCCCCATAACGATCCGTAACCCTTACTTCCTTCAAACAATTTTCATATACGCCCCCTATATGAATCCTCTTATCTTCCAGCAGTTTTGCGGCAAACCCCAGCCTTTCCGGCGAGTCATGGTTCCCGCTTATTAAGAAAACCAGAATCCCGGCCTCCGCCATATCCGTCAGAAAATGATCCAGCAAAACCACCGCCTCAGCCGGAGGAATCGCCCGGTCATAAATATCCCCTGCCAAAATAAGAGCATCCGCTTTTTCCCTGCAGGATATTTCATAAATTTGTTTTAAAATATACTTCTGATCCTCCATCATGGAAAAACCATTTACTATTTTTCCAATGTGCAGATCGCCCGTATGCACTAATTTCATGCAGTTCCTCCGTCCTTACGCTGCCATATTCCCTGCCGCCTCAAAGCGTTATGCGGAAACCGTCTTTTGCAAACCAGTCATCTCCGTTCGTCAGAAGATAATCTTCCCCGTTTCTCACCGCCTCCATAAAATCCTGTATCGACTTCAGTTTCCTTCGGAATGCCATGCCTCCGCCAAACAGATCCGTTCTATGAATATCCGATCCCGCAGTCATCGGCAGTCCATGTTGCCTTCCATAGCCAACCGCTTTTTCATCAAACTCCGCCTTGTTGTGGGATTTGCTTCTATGGTTGGAATGAGTGGCATTGATCCCCTCCACAGCATCCACATATTCGGGATACAGACGAATCTCGGGAATATAATATTCCTCCCGGAACGGATGCGCATGCACTACCATCCCTCCCGCTTCGCGGATCATCTGATACTGACGCTCCACCGTCGCCGTCCGCAGCTCTTCGTGGGATAACATAAATTCTTTATCTACGCCATAAATTAAAAACTCCGTTCCCCGATATCCTGCTTCATACCCGAAAAAAACATCCAACCCGATACGATCCCCCGTCCTCTTTGCATCCTCATAGCCTTTTACAAACGTATTTACCCATTCTTTCCAGGGCATATATCTGTTGACCGCCGTATTGCCGCCCCAGTTATGGTCAGTCACTATGATCCCCGTATACCCCGCTTCTTTACATGCCTTCGCCATCTCGCTCCCCGTATGAACCGCACAGGCGCTTCCTTGGGAAGTATGCAAATGCGTTTCATAAAGATAGGGGTATTCCGTGGGCAATTTTATTCGAAAAGCGTTCATAGCGACACCTGTCCTTTCTGTATCATCATCATAAATCATTATCGATCATTTATCATAACACCATACTGAAAAAGCATGGGAAAATTTTCCCAGGAAAATTCTCCCATGCCCTGTCTTTGCTTTTTTACCGCTATTTGATCTCCACAATCCATCCTTCGGGAGCCTCTATCCTTCCCATCTGGATTCCTGTCAGAGTATCGTACAGTTTTTGCGTAACCGGTCCCATTCCGTCCATGCCGCTAGGCAGACAGATCTCTTTCCCATGGTCTGTAATTTTTCCTACCGGAGAGATAACGGCTGCCGTTCCGCAAAGACCGCATTCCGCAAAGTCCTTCACTTCCTCTAACAGAACTTCCCTTTCTTCCACTTCCAGGCCAAGGTATTCTTTCGCCACATGCATCAGGGAACGCCTTGTAATCGAAGGAAGGATGCTGTCCGACTTCGGCGTGACAACCTTATTGTCTTTTGTTACAAACAGGAAATTAGCGCCTCCTGTTTCTTCCACTTTCGTCCTTGTCCCCGCATCCAGATACATATTTTCATCAAATCCATTCCTATGTGCCGTCTGGATCGCGTGAAGGCTCATGGCATAATTGAGTCCCGCTTTGATGTGTCCCGTTCCCCTTGGGGCAGCGCGGTCAAAATCGCTGATACAGATCGTAAGCGGCTTTACTCCTCCTTTAAAATAAGGCCCTACCGGAGTTGTGAACACGCGGAATTGATACTCATCGGACGGTTTTACGCCAATCACAGGATTGGAACCGAACATATAAGGCCGGATATAAAGCGTAGCTCCTGATCCGAAAGGGGGGACATATGCCTTGTTCGCCGCCACCGTTTTGATTACCGCATCGATAAACCGTTCTTCGGGAAACACCGGCATTTCCAGCCTTCTTGCCGAATCCGCCATACGGGCCGCATTCAAATCAGGGCGGAAAGTCACGATGCGCCCATCCTCCGTCGTGTAAGCCTTCATTCCCTCAAATACGGTCTGCGCATATTGCAGCACGCCGGCACATTCGTTGATGGCCACCACCGGATCTTTCGTCATCCCGCCTTCGTCCCATGCGCCGTCCTTATAATTGGATACATATCTTTCATCCGTTTCTATATAGTTAAAGCCAATATTCGCCCAGTCTAAATTTTTCTTTTCCATATCCACATCCCTGCCCTTTCCGAAACATGTAAAATTTTCCTTACTATTATTATACTTTTTGGGGGAAAAGTCAATAAAATTGGTTGCTTTTTCATCTAAGCTTTTTGTCTAAGTTTCTCCATAAGATCACTGATCCAAGCTTCGCAGGGTTCATCAACAGGCGCTATTTCCTGCCTTTTTTGTGCAAAAGATTCCACTACGGCTATTAACCATTTATCGGCTATTTCATCTAATTGGTATCTTTTCATTCCTTGAATCTCATATCCAATCCATTCATCAAAAGACAGCAACTGTATTTCGACGCCAGTTTCTATAGAAATTTCTTCCGCTCTGCCCATTATGTCCTTTCTCTTGTCAACTTCACCATCAACTATAAATCCAGCGGTTTTTATGGCAAAAAGCATCAATTTCTGCCTTTTGCAGACTTCCGACGGCTGGCGGCGAAAAAAGCGCTTGCTTCCTCAAGAAATTCATCTTCTTCTTTCAGGCGGCGGAAATCCTTGCGTATTAGGTGTCAACTGAAATGATACAACATCATCCGGATGGATTGGAATTTCCACAGTCACAGCCCGTCTGTCATCATCCGTAAAGAACCTCTAAGCATATGCTACTACATTCATCCTCTGTTAATAATGCACCCACATCTATTCAATCTTCCAGTAAGCTATACCGAAAATCCCAATATTATATCGCAAGGATCAACATCAACATGATTTTGACACCGATCATTCCTATGTATATGTATACATGATACCCCTTCTTTATTCAAGTATAAAACTACTAGTGACATTGCAAATATTAGAGGCTTAGGACCATCCGGCACAAAAATAATACTTCCGATATCAGAATATTCTATCGCTATTTCACATAATTTTGAAAACATAAATGAAAAATCTTCAAAGCAGAAGGATAACTCACCTACTGCTTTTGATATTATTTGTTGATTTAATTTCTTTACATTTTCACCTCTTTCTGCATTTTCACGATCAAATGCATTACATGTAATATAAGAATCCGGATCTATTTCCGAAATAATTGCTTTAGTTCTTATAGAATCATAACTAAGACCAAATACATGCACTCTCTTTTCCTCAGTTCTTAATGACGGTTTTCCAATAATTGTATACGTATCTATTCCTGCTGTAGGATATGCGGTATAATCAATCGGATATTTTCCTACCACATACCAAAAATATGTCTTTCCTTTGTATTTATTCAATAATATCGGTAAATTATAATACCAACTTCGTGGCATGGAAGAATAGTCAATATGCACTCTCAATTCACTATTATCTTTTCTTTTTTTCTCCACAAAACTACATATTGTATTCTGAACAAATTTCCCAGAGTTATATGTAGATTCAATACAATTAACTTCATTTCTCTTTAATTCATTTATTTTTTTCTTGTCACTATAGTCATCAAAAAAAAATACTAATATATTATCATTTTGCATCTTGCTTTTTATCTTGTCAAATAAATATAATGATCTTTTTTCATAACCAAATGCACAAACAAAAATATCATTTTCTTGAATGATATTTTCTTTATACTTTTCATTTCTTATTTGCTTCATCTCTCATTACCTCAAAAATAGTCAGTTGATTTGGATCAACATAATTTTTCTTTTTTATTTTTCCCTTCACCGTATATGAATTGGTATTTATATCTTCTAATTCTGGAATAGAGATTGGAACATCGCTACGTATGGGCAGCCAATACTTTACTGCATATGCACATGATAACATCAATTTAGAAGATTTTGAAATCCCTCTACGCTTTGTTTCATCGTCTGTAATTACTCTAGAATATGCAATCGCAACTTCCAGCCACTCATATGATCCATCTGATACTGTAAAGTTCAACCCACCTGTAACAAGGTTCATTCCATGCACCTTTTCCTGAATCTTCTCTGAGATGGCATTTAATTTTTTATATGCCTCTGGGCCATTTTTTTGCAGTGCTTTGGTAGATTCACAGATATCACAGGCAAATTTATATATTACATCATGCTGTGCTCTAGTTGTTAATTTAGTTTCTCTTGCTTTGTCAAATAAACTGCACATAATTTGTATAAACATTCGAGGATTCCCTTGGCTTACTTTTCTAATTGTTTTTACACCTGCAAACCATCCAGGTTTGTTATTGCCTTTCTTAGCAATCTTATGTACCTCTCGCAAGAAAAATATCGGCGCATATTTATCATAAACAGTTTTCCTCAAATTAGAATAATTAGGTGCATTTTCTCTTCTTTTTTCTGGAAAACTTTTTATTATTTCCTTTTCTATCACTTCATACGAAGCCCTATCATCCTTAACAATTTCCCTATAATAATCAATATAATCATCATTTCCGATTTTGCCAACAAAATCTTCTAAACTATTACAATCACTATTCTTTTTAAATCTATTATTTATTCTATGCCTACATAATTTATCTGTTAGCCTAATAAAATCGCTGCTGTTATAATCCATATCAACTATTTTATAAGAAAAATCATTTCCATCTGAAACACTTATACCTTCTTCCAAAGTTGCCAAAGTTTTATGATAGAATGGTAAAGTTGCAACTTTTAATGCTATTCTGTTAGAATCCGATCTAAATATGTTATTTATACATTTTTGGCATATTTCATTTAAAAACTCCGCTTCATCAATACATATGATCCATGTTGGCTCTGTTTTAAATTCCAAGATATGGCTTATACTATTTTTAACAGATAATAACGTAGAACATATTTGTCTACGAAAAACTACTGGTATTGATGTTTCATTAAAATTTATCCAATCTATATTGTAGTACATTTTGTCAATCTTCTCTCTAAGATCTTCAAAATCGCATATTTCAGATTGATCATCTCCAAACCATATATTATCTAATTTTTTCACTAAAGATACTCTTTTTCGAGCTTTTT
>ERZ808035.210-NODE-210-length-64989-cov-17.968989_pt1 | contig 64989 bp, 46 predicted proteins | sample MGYA00380189_ERZ808035 | MGnify/ENA primary metagenome ERZ808035 (study PRJEB31490, sample SAMN06133407) | mouse gut metagenome | isolation source: M5_1 | host: mice | place: China: Chengdu | collected 2015-05 ... | reverse complement strand
AGATTCAAAAATTTTGCCGGAGAAATATTGAAATAATCAGACCCGTTAGTATAAAATAATTTTGAACAGTTACTTAATGTTTTTTATCACATAAATTGCTTTAACAATGAAGACGTTCTTGAAACTTTTCGTGGCCGCCGCGTTTACCGCCTCGGCCGCGGGCGCTTCGGCCGAAGAGTCCCCGGTGTGGAAGGCTGTGTCGGCAGGCGACAACACGACTTACGCCATCAAGGCCGACGGCACGCTGTGGGCCTGGGGCGACAATGAGCAGGGACAGCTCGGCATCGGGCAGGACGCGGTCAAATTCAGCTCTACTCCTGTGCAGGTGGGAACCGATGCTGACTGGAAGGGTGTCTATGGTGCCCGCGGGGCCGGGTTCTTCCTGAAGAACGACGGCTCGCTCTGGACTGCCGGCTCGAACGAGTTCGGCATGTCGGGCGTAGGCGACGGGGTCACCAAGCACAACACCCTCGTGCAGGTAGGAACTGACACGGACTGGGCCTCCATCCACACTTCGGTCACGTGGTGCTACTCGGTGTTCGGCATCAAGACTGACGGCTCTTTATGGGCCTGGGGCTACGGCTCGACTTTCACCCTCGGCCTCGGTAACACGAACAACGCCCCGGTGCCGACCCGCGTCGGGACCGACAATGACTGGAAGACTGTCAGCATCGGCGGGTCGCATGTGCTTGCCCTGAAGAACGACGGCTCCCTCTGGGGCTGGGGCTTCGCCTCCTACCATCAGTTGATGAATACCGATAATAACGTCAAGGTGCCGACCCGTCTCGGCACCGACACCTGGAAGGCCGCTTACGCAATCGACAACTCGTCGTTCGGCGTGAAGTCTGACGGTACCTTCTGGGCGTGGGGCGACAATACCCGCAACCTCCTCGGACTTAACCTCCCGATGGACGACACCAACGAGGACGGCTCGCTCCCGAATATCCAGACTCCGCAACAGGTAACTGCCGTCACCGGCGAGGTCACCCGTATGAGCGGATGCGAGTATGTCCGCGTGGTCGAGGCCGGCGGCAAGGTGCTCGCGTGGGGTGCCAACGCCAACGGCGGTCTCGGCAACGGCAAGGGGGAGGCTTACGAGGTAAGCAACAACCAGTTCAGCTATGTTCCCGTCGAAGTTTCTCTTCCCGAGGGAACTGTCACCTCTGTGCTGACGTCCGGCCAGCGTTTCTCCGCCGTCCTTTCTTCTACGGGCAAAATCTACGGCTGGGGCTCGAACCGCTGGGGTCAGATGGGCAACTATGCCGATGGCACCAAGCTGACATTCTGCCCCTCCCCGATCGAGATGGGCGTTCCCGCTCCTCCCGAACCTGGCGAATATACCTTCGACGCCGCCAATATCCCCTCGTCGCTCGCCGACGCCGTCAAGCTGAAACTTACCGGCGAATGGGGCACGTCCGACTTCCAGAAAATCTGTGTGGCCCTCGGCGCTAACCTCGGTTTCCCGCCGGTAGGCAACAAGACTCTTGTCTCCGTCGACATGTCGGAGGTCACTTTCGCCGCCAACACCTCGTTCTACGTAACAGCCGGATTCAATAGCGCCGGTGTGTTCAAGATGTGCAAGGCGCTCGAATCGGTGAAGTTCCCCACAAATGCCTCCGTAGCCAATCTTGTAAACCTCCAGGAGGCGTTCATGAACTGCGAGAAACTCAAATCCTGCGATATTTCGGGCCTTACCGGCGTGACGAACATAAACGACGCGTTCTATAACACCGCCATCACCATGGCCGACATGTCGGCGTGGACCGCCGGAGTCACAAAGTCGGAGGATGCCTTCGGAAAATGCGCGTCGCTCACATCCGTAGTGCTCCCCGCGAACTTCGCATGCGGCAAGTTCCTGTTCAACTCCTGCGCCGCGCTCCGCCTGATCGACTGGGGTCTGTATGAAGGGGACGCCGCTCCCGTAATCGCTTCAGATGCTCAGCTTTTCCAGGACCTTACAGAAGAGCAGCAGGCGCTGATTACCGTCATGGTTCCCGAGGCGGTGTTCGAGTTCTTCAAGGCTGACGCTACCTGGGCTTATGTCAACCTCCAGGCCGTGAAAGAACAGCAGGAGGGTGTCTATTACGTCGACGGTTACAATATCCCCGAGAGCCTTGCCGACGCCCGCGAACTTTACCTGACCGGGGTCTGGGACAGCGCCGCTCTCAAGGCTCTGTCGGGCGCCCTCGGGAACAACACCGGCAGTGTCGGCAACAGCGTGCTCGAGCTTGTCGACATGAGCCAGGCCGAAATCACTATCGGCACCAACCTTAACGCCGAGTTCCCCGGAGTTCTTTTCGGGACACAGACCAAGGGCATATTCCAGAGCTGCAAGGCGCTGGCGACCGTCGTAATGCCCGCTCCCGAGCAGGCCGCCAACTTCCGCTCGCTCGTCAAGGCATTCTACGGCTGCGAGAGCCTTACCGCCATCGACCTCAGCGGCTGCACCGGCCTTACCGGCGCTTCCGACGCTTTCTACGGCTCGGCCGCTCTCTCCGAGGTCGTCCTGCCGGGCAACTTCGCTTTCGCCGACGGCACTTTCGACCGCTGCAACGAGCTGTCGAAAATCGACTGGAAACTCTACGAGTCAGACCAGGCTCCGGCGTTCAAAACCAACTCGCTCCCTTCGCGCGGCAAGCTGCTGACCATTGTGGTTCCCAACGCCGCTTATGACTCCTTCATGGCCGACGCCAACTGGAGCGCCTACAACATCGTCAAGGCCACTACTTCGGCCATTGGCGAGGTCGAGGCTGCCGACGAGGCTCTTCCCGTCGCGGTTTACGACCTGGCAGGTCGCCGCGTGGCTACCATGACCCCCGCTGAAGCCGCAGCCAGCCTGCGCCCCGGCATCTACGTTGTCGGTGGCCGTAAGGTATATGTGAAATGAGCATTAGGCAGTAATATCTGATTGACCATCGGGAGGGCGCCGCGCCGCGGAGGCGGGGCGCCCTCCCTTCTTTTCCCGAAAACAATTTCCTGAAAACCTGAAAATATGCCGGATAGTTTGGCGGGGTGGGGGATTTTTGCTAACTTTGCGGCCGGAAAGCGTAATCTCTGGCCGGACAAGGCTGCCGGCGTATATTGCGCAATTGTTTAACCCAGTTTTTATTGAAATAAAAAATGGATCTTATCAAAGTAACCGAAGAGGCGTTTGCCTGCGGAAAGCAGCATCCCGACTTCGGCCCCGGTGACACCATCACGGTGGCTTACCGCATCAAGGAAGGTAACAAGGAACGTATCCAGCAGTACCGCGGCGTCGTTATCAAAATTACCGGCGAAGGCAGCAAGAAGCGCTTCACCGTGCGCAAGATGAGCGACAACATCGGTGTCGAGCGCATCTTCCCCCTGGAATCACCTTTCATTGACTCCATCACCGTCAACAAGTACGGCAAGGTTCGCCGCGCGAAGCTCTACTACCTCCGCGGTCTTACCGGCAAGAAGGCCCGTATCAAGGAGCGCCGCGTGGTCAACAAGTAATCCCGCGCCTCCCGCCCCGGTCTCCGGGGCAGACGGAACCAAGACACAGGAAGCTGTGCGGCAGTCAGCCGCGCGGCTTCTTTTTTTTATGGCAACGACCTCACATCCGGGCGCGAAGGTCGGTAAATTCTGAGATGTCACGTTGTCCTTTATTTAGGCGGATGTCAAGGCAGGGGCATAAAAAAATCCTGGGGCCGCCTTCACAGGAAGCGTCAGGATTAAAGCCAAAAGGCATGATTTGTGATTCTAAAATCGAGTTGCCTTCGCAACTTGTCGTGTAGAGATTATATCTTACTTACATTCATCTCATTAACCGCTGCCGTAACCCGCAATGCGGCGCCTCCCGGCGGCGCGCGGCGGCTTGGCGGCTAATCGCTTTTCATATTCTCTGCAAAGTTAGCGCGATTTCGGCGTTTATGCAAGAGAATATGCTTTTTTTATCCGGCGGTTTCCGGAGCCTTTCCATGTGGGCCGGTCTGCGTGCCGGTCTGCGCTGATTGCGCGGTGTCTGTTTGGGTGAAAAATGCAATCATAACGCTTCCATAGGGTTACATCATTGCGACAAGACTGTTACGCTTACAGGAATTAAGCGTTTTTCACTATTTTTAAGGCACTGGAGGGGCTTTTTTGCCCGTTGCGGTTTTGTCCCTATGGCTGGTTTTTTAGTAATTTTGTGCCCGCAAGAGAAGTCTGCCTTCAGCGCGGACGGTCTGTTCTTTTTTACCACACCTTTTTTCGCTTTTAGCATGGCCGAGAAGTCCTTACTCAAACCGACCGAAGAATGTGGCATCAAGGTCCACATCGGTTCTCTCATCGGCGACGAGCTGCGTCGCCAGCGCCGCCCGGCAGCGTGGCTGGCGCAAGAAATCAATTGCGATCGCACTAACGTGTACAAGATCCTCCGCAAGGGGAGTATCGATACAGAGCTGCTGTGTCGTATTTCCGTGGCGCTCGATCATGATTTCTTTGTTGCTCTCCAGCATTTTTGCGGTTTTGTAAAGCCTCACAGGCACGAATAGTCTTTCCCCTTGGGGCTTTGCGCGATGGTTCCAGCCTCTCCTCCGCTGCGCGGTTGCCGGCATGCGTGGCATATCTCGCTTCGGGCTTGGCGCGGCCTTGTCGCTGCCTTGTCTCTTCTGGGGATTTTGCCGGGGTTTCGGTAGGGGTTTCGGTGCGAGTCTGCGAAAAACTTGGCGAAAAATTTGGAGGTTTCGGAAATAGTGCGTAATTTTGCAGTCGCAAAACGGAAGGGCTCCCTTCTTGATAGCTGTTTTGAAATGGCGGGATAGCTCAGTTGGTTAGAGCGTCGGATTCATAACCCGGAGGTCCCGAGTTCAATTCTCGGTCCCGCTACCCGGAAAAGCCGCATCGAAGTTTCGATGCGGCTTTTCCTTTTTTTTTCTGCTGGCGGGTAAGGGGCACCCTCGATTGCGGCTTGGCGCCACGGCTGGTAGGGCAAATAGAAAACTGCGGCGAAGCGATGGCTTCGTCGCAGTTGCGATGGTGGGCGCTGAGGGATTCGAACCCCCGACCCTCTGCTTGTAAGGCAGACGCTCTGAACCAGCTGAGCTAAGCGCCCCTTAAAAGGGGAGAAGTATGTCGGGTGGGCGCTGAGGGATTCGAACCCCCGACCCTCTGCTTGTAAGGCAGACGCTCTGAACCAGCTGAGCTAAGCGCCCGATATAAAGCTTTTTAGGTAACGAGTTTTCTTAATGTCTGTTTCTCGGTGGGCGGGGTCGGGCGGCTTTTGCGAATTTCGCGGTTGTCCGCGGATTCCCTGGGCTGCTTCCCGTTCTTCGTCCCTCTCGCGGGGAGGATAATCAAGCCCTCTCCAGGGCCGAAACGCGGCATTAAGGGGTGTTGAGTGGTGGGCGCTGAGGGATTCGAACCCCCGACCCTCTGCTTGTAAGGCAGACGCTCTGAACCAGCTGAGCTAAGCGCCCCTCGTTCCCAAAAGCGATGCAAAGGTAGGGAGTTCTCGCGAGACTGCCAAATATTTCGCCAACTTTTTTTGCGCGGTTTCTTCCGGAAATCCTTTCGCGCCGGCCTTCTCCCCCTTTGGCGCGGAGGGTTTGCCGCCGGCAATAAAGCCGGTAAGATGCCTATATTCGCCGCCTCGGCGATTTTTGCGGGCAGGATAGCCCGCGGGTCGCGGTTTTTTGCTAATTTTGTCGGATAAGGTGGCGTGTGCCGTGTTTCGCGGCGGCTCCTCCGGGATGCTTACAGATAATACCAATCTATTTAGGAACATATATGGCCTTTTTCAAGTCGATAAAACGAGCGTTCGGCTTCGATACCGAGGAGTTCGAGGATGATTTCCCCGAGGGGATTGACGCTACCGTGACCCCGTTGAAGGAGCGGATGACGGCTGCCCAGCAACAGGCCGCGCTCCCCGCGGAGGCGGCTGGCGATGCGGAGGATGCGGAAGCGGTCGCTCCGGCCGAACTCGCCGCGGAGGATGCCGCGGAGGAGGAGGCCGTGCGCCAGTTGATTTTCCGCCATGCTGTCAAGCTAATCAATGAGTCGCTGCCCGCCTTCATTTCCTCGGCCCTCAACCCCGAAGAGCAAGAGAAATACCTGCTGAACGCGCTTGACGACGGCGTTAGGCGGTATCTGTCGGAGCTCGAACGGCGCGCCCGCCACAGTTACGACGACCGCTGGGCCAGGGAAAAGAACGCTCTCGACGGCCAGTTCGAGACCCTCCGCGAGAAGCTGCGCAAGGGGGAGGAGGATGGTGCTGAGGCCAAGAAACAGCAGCTTAGCGCCGAGAGGCAGAAGCGCGCCCTCAGCGAGCGCGTCCACGACCTCGAGAAGCAGGTCGACTCCCTCCAGGCCGAGAACGAGCAGTATCTTCTCGAAAACAAGAGCCTGGTCAACAAGCTCCGTATATGTTCCGTGCAGGAGCGCGGTTCCGACGAGGCCCGCGAGGAGCTGAACGCCAAGACTGCGGAAATTACCGCGCTGAAAGCTGAAATTGAAAAGCTGAAAGCCGAGGCCGACGAACAGAAGGCGCGGCTCGAACAGCTCAGCGAGGGTGCGGACCAGGCCGCGGCCACCCACGAACTATCCCAGGCGATGGTCAACGACCTGCAGACGCGCGCCAGGGAGGCCGCTACCCGTGCGGAGGAAGCGGCTGCCCGGCTTGCCGAGGCCAACGGCCGCGTTTCTGATATTTCCGCCGAACTATCCGAATCGAAGGCTCTCGCCGCCCAGTTGCGGAGTGACGCTGACGCCGCCAGGACTCAGGCGGAAGAGCTCCGCGGGCAGCTCGGGAAGGCCCGCCAGCAGCTCAAGGTCGTGCAGGAGGTCCGGGAGCAGCTTCAGCAGCTTGAACAGGACAAAATCGCCACTGACAGCGAAATCGCGTCCCTCAAAGACGCCGCGAAAGAGAGCGAGGCGCTCCTGGAGGACCTGCGGGCCGACGTGCGCCGCAAGAACACGGCCCTCGCGCAGCGCGACGCCCGGCTCGAACAGGCCGAGGAGGAGCGGAGACGTCTCGAAGACCTGACCGACTCGCTCCGAAAGACAATCGAAACCAACCTCCACCATCAGGCGCAGAGCGAGGCGCTTCTCCGTTCGGAAATCGACCGGCTGAAGAATCTCCCTGTCGCCGAGACTGAACCCGCGGCGCCGGCCGAACCCGTTGTCGGAACGGCGGAGCCCCCGGTGGAGTATGCGTCCGCTACAGCCGAGGTCTCTCCTGTGCCCGCTCCCGCCGAGTCTCCGGCGGCTCCCGGCCTGGCAGAAGGTAGCGAACCGGAGCTGTTCAGCGATTTCTCCGACTTCAATGGTGCTCACAGCGGCACGATCCACCCCGCCGTGACAGACATCATTCCTGAACCGGCCCCCGAACCGAAGCCGCGCCGCCAGCGCGCCCGGAAGGAGTCAAAAAAAGAGGCCGAGAAGCCTAAGATTTCGGCAATCGACGAAAGTCTCGACAGCACAAACTGGCTGATCGCGACCCCTCCCGCCTCCCGGAAAGCGAAGGCCGAGGCCGACGCGGCCGCCGCGGCAAACGAGTTCGGCTACCAGGAACCGACGCGCCGCCAGCCCCCCGAATCCCCCGCCCAGATGCTTCTCTGGTAAAAAATCCCTGAATCAAACAACGACACATCATATAGCAATGAATCTAAGGCAACTGACCGCCTCCCTGCTTCTCGCCGCCGGCTGCGCCGCGGCCGGAGCGCAAAGCATCAATGTCGACGCTTTGGCAAAATATGTCTATCCCTCCAACAAGCCGGAGGCTCCGAAGAGTTTCGTTTACATGCCTGACGGCCTCAGCTACCTGCTGCTCGACAGCGACGGCGTAAAGGTGCGCCGCTACGACACAGCCTCCGGCAAGGAGCTGGAGGTGGTGTTTGACGCCACCCATACCCGCGAGGCGACGATGAGCCGCGTAACCGAGTTCACCCTCTCGCCCGACGGCTCGAAACTTCTCCTTTGCGGCGAGAAGCAGCCAGTCTACCGCCGCTCGTTCAAGGCTCCGTACTACATATTTGAAATCAAGCGCAACATCCTGCGCCCGCTGGGACTGAACGGCGGCATGCAGCAGTCGCCGGTCTTCTCGCCCGACGGCAGGATGGTGGCGTTCGTGGTTGACAACAACGTTCATGTCCGCAAGTGGGACTACAACACCGAGGTGGAGGTGACAACCGACGGCGCTCCCGGAAAAATCATCAACGGCATACCCGACTGGACCTACGAGGAGGAGTTCTCGACCTCATGTTCAATGGCCTGGTCGCCCGACTCCCAGACCCTCTGCTACCTCCGCTACGACGAGACCGAGGTTCCGACTTATTCTTTCCCCCTCTACCGGGGTTGGTGCGAGCCGAAGGACCAGTATGAGTATTATCCCGGCACTTTCAGCTATAAGTACCCAGTCGCCGGGGAGAAAAACTCGACCGTCACTCTCCACAGCTACGACGTAGAGACCCGCAAGGTCAAGGCCATTCCGTTCAAGGACCCACAGATTGAATACATACCCCGCATAGAGTTCGGCAACTCGCCGGAACGTCTGATTGTAAGCACGCTCAACCGTGCGCAGAACCGCATGGAGCTGTATTCCGTCAACCCGAAGTCGACCGTCAGCCGCTCGCTGCTCGTCGAGGAGTCCAAAGCATGGCTCGATCCGGCTGTTTACGAGGAGCTCGTGCTTGAGGATGACGGAATCGCCATCCTTTCCGAGCGCTCAGGCTGGAGCCACCTCTATATTTACAGCTACGAGGGGCAGCTCCTGCGCCAGGTTACTTCTGGCGATTATGATGTAACGGCTTACTATGGCGCTGACGCCCAGGGGAACCGTTATTATCAGTCTGTGCCCCGCCCGTCCGCATCCCCGGCTACTCCGGCGGCAGCCAACAGGGTTGTAACCCGCGTTGACCGCCAGGGGAAAAAGGCCGAGGACCTCACCCCCGCCGACGGTTGGGCTTCCGCCACCCTCGCTCCCGCCGCCAATTTCCTTACAATCAACTACTCCTCTGCCGATACTCCCCCTGTCTATACCCTCTACAACGCCAAGGGGAAGGCCGTCAGGACCTTGGAGGACAATGCGGCGTACGCTTCCCGCTACAAGGGACTTCCCAAAAAGGAATTTTTCACTATGTCGAGCCCCGACGGAACTACCCTGAACGGATATATGATTCGTCCCGCGGGAGTATCGGGGAGGGTTCCTGTAATAATGTGGCAGTACAGCGGCCCCGGCTCGCAGGAGGTAGTGAACCGCTGGCGCATGGACTGGGACTATTACGCCGCCGCTGAGGCCGGATTCGCCGTCGTATGCGTCGACGGGCGCGGCACCGGCGCAAGAGGCGCGGCCTTCCGCGACGTGGTTTACAAGCGTCTCGGCCATTACGAAACCATCGACCAGATCGCGGCAGCGAAATACGCCGCCTCCCTCCCGTTCGCCGACCCGTCGAGAATCGGAATCGCCGGCTGGAGCTACGGCGGTTACGAGACCCTGATGGCCGTCCAGGCCACGGCCAACCCGTATAAAGCGGCTGTCGCGATCGCTCCCGTCACCTCCTGGCGCTTCTACGATACCGTTTACGCTGAGCGCTTTATGCTGACCCCGCAGGAGAACGAGCGGGGCTACGAGGAGAGCGCGCCGGTTAACTTCACCGACAAAATGAATTGTCGCTTGTTATTAATGTCGGGCACTGCCGACGACAACGTCCATCTTGCCAACACGATGGAATATGTCAGCGCCCTGCAGGCATCCCACCGGTATGCCGATATGTTCCTGTTCCCCGGCATGAACCATTCGATCAACGGCTGCGAGGCCCGCGCCCTGGTCTATGGCCGCATGCTGGACTATTTCAAGCAGAATCTCTGAGGCCGCGTAACCTGCGCCTCTGGGTTTATAAAGATTTTTTCGACAGAATATGTTTCGATCACAACAACGCCTGGAAGGAATGACCGCCGCGATTTTCGGTCTGTGGCGCAACTGGGCGATTGCCGTAGGGCTGCTTACGGTGCTCGTGTTCCTCTCTCCGCTGATACCGCTGCAATGGCTTCCGCCGGTCAACGTGCTGTTTTATTTCGCCTTGCAGGTTGTCAGGCGTTACCTGACCTCCCGCAGCGTACCGACATGCGGCCGTTTCCTGCAGGAGGTGTCGGTTGTCATGCTGATAACGGCGTTGTTTGTCATAGCGCTATACTTTATGGGTAGGCGCGCCGACCTTCACGAACTTACCGGCCAGCCTTACGACGCGTCGGTGCCGGTGCTCGCAATACTGGTCACCGCCCCCGTGACCTGCATCGTAACCGGGCTTTATCTCCTCAATCCCCGCGAGCCGAGGATATGCGAGAACTGCCATGTCGATTACGGCAACGTGGTGGAGTCGGGTTTTATCGGTTCCCTATACCGCCGGGAATGGCGCTATCAGACGCGCCTGCTGTTCGGCCTGTCTGCCCTCCTGACCATTGTCGACTGGGCGTATTACCTGACATATTATGTCAACGTGAACCTCAACCGGGCCGATCTCTTCTTCTTCCTCTGGATGCCGATGGCGATGTACGTCCTCTCCCTGTTGTTCCTCGGGATGAGGTATTACTCGCTGTGGACCTATTATTGCAAGAACGACGAGGGGCATTTCGTTGAAAATCCAGGCACGACTACCCTGCGCTACCTCGTCCTAAGCGACGACCGAATACTGCTCGATTCGACGCATAACTGGCAGCAGTTCAGCAACGGCTCTATGATCAAATTCATAGACACCCCGGTGGTGGTGAAGATTCCCTATACAAAACATGTCAGCGATATGGAGGCCGCGCAGCATTTCCGCTCCCGTACCGGAATCAGCGACGCGGAGATACGCCTGGCCTACGATAGCCCCGACAATGTGACGTTCCAGAACATATTCCATTACCTGGCCTTCCTGCCCGACCCTGACGAAGTCGTTGATTCGCGGGTCCACGGTGAATGGTTCACCCTCGGCCACCTGCGCCAACTGATTAACCAGAAAATCGTATCTTGCGACCTGACGGCTGAAATGCGCCGAATAGTGACCGTGGCGATGGCTTGGAAGACCTACGACGAGCACGGGAGCCGACTTTACGGCATTAAGCATTACCGCCCGACATTCCGCCTGCGCGACCTTCATAAATGGCAGGTCGACTATAACGACCGCCGCTGGCTCGACGTGGCGCGCCTGAACCAGGACTCCCCGTTCTTCAAATTACGCCGGGTCTGGCGAAAGGTTACAAGCGTATTCGTCTGACAGCCGATGGGACAGGAAATAAGCACCGATGTTTCCCGCGACCCGCGGCGCCCTCTGATCGCGGTGGTCGGCCCGACCGCGACGGGGAAGACCCGCCGGGCGGTAGCAATAGCCCGCCATGTCGGAGGGGAGATCATAAGCGGCGATTCGCGCCAGGTCTACCGTCTTATGGACCTCGGGACCGGGAAAGACCTGGAGGAGTACGGCGATGTGCCGTACCATCTTATCGACGTCGCCGAGCCTGGAACGAAATACAACCTCTGCCAGTTCCTGCGCGACGCCCGGAAGGCCGACGCGGAGATTTCGGCCCGCGGGAAGCTCCCGATAGTCTGCGGCGGGACGGGGCTGTATGTCGAGTCGTTTCTGAAAGGGATGGCGCTCCCCGAAGTGCCCGAAAACGCCGCGTTGAGAGCGGAGCTGGAGGGGAAGGAATTGCCGGAGTTAAAGGTGATGCTCGCCTCGATGAAGACGCTCCACAACGTTACCGACCTCGACACCTGTCAGCGCGCCATACGCGCCATCGAGATTCAGCGGTATTATCTCGACCATCCCGACGAGGCCCGTGACGCTGTCGAGCCGACGCCTCGCCAGGCGCTCGTTGTCGGCGTGGCGATTGACCGCGAGACCCGCCGACGGCGGATTACGGAGCGCCTTGATGCCCGGCTCGCCGCCGGGATGACGGAAGAGGTCGAAAGGCTGCTCGCCGCGGGTGTCCCGGCTGAAAATCTGATTTATTACGGGCTGGAATACAAGTTCGTGACGCTTTTCGTTACGGGACAGATTTCCCGCACCGAGATGCGCGACGGGCTCGAAATCGCCATCCACCAGTTCGCCAAACGGCAGATGACCTGGTTCCGGGGTATGGAAAAACGCGGAATCCCGATCGCGTGGCTCGACTATACTCTCTCCGATGACGATTTCGTCAGCGAGACGATGCGGCTTTATGAAAACCGGCTCCGGGAGCTGGAAATGTGACGCGTATGCTTGCCTTGTTCAGACACCCTTTCCGCCCGGTCTCATTGCTCTTTGCGGCTGCATTACAGGCGTTTGCTGCCTCCGCGGCTGTCGCGCCGGAGATTGTCTGCGATCCGCCTGACTTTCTCCTTCGGCGGGGTGAATCTCGTTCAGTCGCCGTTGACCCCGATGCCGCGTCCCTGAGGGTTTCGCTTGCCGCTGATTTCCCTAAAAAGCAGTTGGCCGGGCGAGGGGCGGAGGCCGTGCTGACTTTTATGGACCGCGACAGTGTCCCGGTATATGTCGCGGCGCTCTCTTTCGGGGAGGACCCCGCGAGCGCCGGGTTCGACGAGCGGGCGCTCCGTCTGACAGTCGATTCCGTAAGCCCCTCAGGTAGCCGAGTGAGCCTCCTCGACAATTACCTGACGAAGGACGCCAATATCGCCGGAGGTGTTAACTGTCTCGTTGTCGATGTCGCTGAAGGTGTGGCGTCGTTTGATACAGGGGGCAATAAAATGACCGAGGCGGGTAGCGTGCCGTTTAGAACGCCTCTTTCGGGGATTGAGCTGACCGTCAGCACCGAGATGAACGTACGGCGGCTGGAGGTAAGGCAAAGTGCCGCTCCCGCGAAAACACTTATGACACCCTGGACCGTCGAAACCCTCGAAAACCATTTTGCTCTTTCCTCCGATCCGGTTGAAGGGTTCTGGAGCTTCCTTGACCGCGACAACGACCCGAAATGGGCAATCCCCGGCGGATTCTACGATCTGGCGGTTGTGAGGTCGGAAACCGCCCCGGGCGGGTATGATATAATCTATCTCGGGGGAGCCTCCGTCGAAGGGCGCTCATGGCTGCCTGGGATGAGGAAAGGTACGCTTACTCCTACCATTTTCGCCGACCATTACAGCCTCGGCTGGATTGACGCCCGTTTCCAGACCGACTACCCCGAATGTACCGCCGACCTCTCCGCCTCCAACACCATCCTGACCCTCTCATTCCCCCTCCACCATTCCACCCTCCGCTTCTCCCGCCGTCCCCTCCGCTAACCCCAGCCCTTCGCCAACCCCATCCGCCAACCCATAATAGGGACTCCTAACACTTCAATAGACTCATAGCGTCTTTGACCCAGTTCGTCATTTTGATGTTTTATTGTCTCGATATATGCGGGCGCCAAACATCCTGACAGACTCAAAGGGTCGAAGACCCTTAATGTTAGTAACCCCGCCATAAGCCGCCTTTTGGCGGCGGTTGGTGGGGTGATTGTCGCCGTCCAATCCAGCAAGGTTGAAGACTTTGCACAACGCCCGAATCCCATATATAATGCGCAACACTTTGATTTTCATTGTGCAAGGTCTTCAACCTTGTTTTCCCCCAAGGCATTAGCAAAACCCCATCATAAACCGCCTTGTGCGGCGGTTTATGATGGGGTTACTAACATTCAGGGTCTTCGACCCATTTCGTCGTTGTTACGTTATCTCGTTTCGATATACACTGGCGCAATATCGTCCTGACTATTGCGATGGTGTAGTGGACACGAATGGAATATCAGATCAACTTACCGTTATTCATTCACCAGGAAATATGTCTTCACTACCAATTTTCAACAACAAATCACGGAAAATCTTGTTTAACACTTTATTGGTTGTTCCATATTTATCATCCGTTAAATCTTTATCTTGAATAAATTCATCTGAAAGATATTTAGATGCATATGTATCGTCCATGTCTTCAATATAATAATCTTCTGATAATTTAGTTCTTGCGAATTGCTCCAATTTTGAATAACGTATGGAATCCTGATACTTATTGAGGTTTGTGTCTATATTTTGGACAATCACAGGGATTTCCGACGGTGTGTATCGGCCAATAGATGCGTCGATAGTCCAATATCCCCTTGTGTAACGACAACTCTCTAATGTCTCTTTTGAGAGTGTATTGTACGAATGGTCAGACACTCGGATTTTGTACTTTACGCCCATTAGTGTCCACTAAAAAATCATAATAGCACTTTGAAATCATTGAAATTCAATTTGTTGTAAGAGGTTTTGGAGTCAACGGATTTGAAATTACTTTTACAGTCTGAATCAGACTGTTATGCTAAAAGACAAATACGTTTTTGCCCAATTAGTCCAGTTTATGGACAGAAATCACTTCAACTATCTTGTAAGAAAGTATGGCGGCGACAAGTATGTAAAGAGTTATACTTGTTGGAATCAATTACTTACGATGATGTTCGGGCAACTTTCAAACCGAGAAAGCCTTCGTGATCTCATCGTTGCGATGGAGGCCCATGCCGGAAAGCTCTACCATCTCGGAATCGGGAGATCGGTGACGCGGAGCAATCTTAGCAAGGCCAACGAACAGCGGGATTACCACATCTTCGAGGAGTACGCTTTCTTCATGATAGCGGAAGCCCGCAAACGCAGGATTCAGAAAATCTTCGAGCTTGACGGCCATGTCTACGCCTTCGATTCCACCACGATTGACCTTTGTCTGTCGGTGTTCGAGTGGGCGAAGTTTCGCAAACACAAGGGAGGGATCAAGATGCACACTCTTTATGATGTGGAAGCGCAAGTTCCTGCTTTCGTGCACATTACCGAGGCAAAGGTCCATGATACAAAAGCAATGCCTGAGATACCTTACGAAGCCGGTGCGCACTACATCTTCGACCGTGGCTACAACGATTTCGGCAATCTGTATACCATCCATCGTATCGGCGCGTTCTTTGTCGTCAGAGCGAAAACCAATGTTAGGTTTAGACCCGAGACCTGGAAACGGAGGCTTCCCCCGAACGTTGTTTCCGACTCCGTCGGCTACTTCACGGTTTATAAAAGCGCCAAGGATTATCCCGAGAAACTCCGGAAGGTAGTCCGCATTGACCCTGAGGACGGTACCAGATACATCTTCCTGACCAACAATCTGACGGCTTCAGCTGAGACAATCGCCGGGCTTTACCGTAACCGATGGAGCGTGGAACTGTTCTTCAAATGGATCAAACAGCACCTGCGAATCAAGAAGTTCTGGGGCACGTCAGAGAACGCTGTCCGCATTCAAATTTATTGTGCCATAATTACTTATTGCCTTGTCGCAATAGTGCAGCACGACATGAAACTGGAGCGCAGCATCTATGAAGTCCTTCAGATACTTGGAATATCGCTGACCGACAAGACCTATCTGCGAGACCTCTTCGACAAATCGAATTTCAAAAATGTCAATGTCCTCTGTGATTCAAGTGAACCGAATTTATTTAATTTTTAACCCGTCCATTTTTAGTGGACAGTAGTGCTTTACGCCATTAAATTTAAACTTTAAATAATTAGTACAAGTCCCATCCTGCATATTCTTATATTCATCACTTTGGATCTGACTTATCCCAATAATCTGAGAAAGAGCATTCTTTGTATTTAGTATGTCTGATGAGTTGTAAACCAACAATGATTTGCCTTTTTTATCAGTAGTAATTTCCATGGTTATACCTCTGTTTTTACTAATAAACGTCGTTTCTCAATAAGAAGTTGTATATCATTAATATATAATTTTGGAATGTTCATATGACAGCACTCTCGTTGGGATAATGTAATAGAAATTACCTTATTATTATATACGGGTGCCAAACATCCTGACAGACTCAAAGGGTCGAAGACCCTTAATGTTAGTAACCCCGCCATAAGCCGCCTTTGGCGGCGGTTGGTGGGGTGATTTCGCCGTCCTATCCGGCAAGGTCGAAGACTTTGCACAACGCCCGAATCCCATATATAATGCGCAACACTCTGATTTTCATTGTGCAAGGTCTTCAACCTTGTTCCCCCTCCCAAGGCATTAGCAAAACCCCATCAACCGCCGCGCAAGGCGGCTTATGATGGGGTTACTAACATTCAGGGTCTTCGACCCATTTCGTCGTTGTTATATTACATTGTCTCGATATATGCGATTGCCTCGATATTTACGGGCGCTATATCGTCCTGACTTTTCTGCGCTTGGGTGGTGTTACTTCTGGCCGCGGTACTGCGGGAGGAGCGGTACGGGGAACTTCGAGAACAGGGTCTGCACAGCTTCCGTGATGCTTTGCAGGTTGCGGTACTGGCCGCTGCCGTTGTCGATAATCGTCGCGACGGATGCGGAGTAGAGAGGTACTTTGGTATCGATATTGACGAAGTCCATCGTCAGCACGCCCTCCTTATATATCCCCGTGATAACCTGGGCGTTGGAGTAGTAGGCGGGATTCCAGTACGGGCCGTAGTTGTAGCGCGGCCACATATAATACGGATAATACGGGCCGTTATAGGGGAAGTAGCCGGCCGGCGGCATCAGAGGCTCAGTCTGGATTTCCTTCTGGGTCGTGACCGCTATGTTGATCAGCAGCGGCGATTCGGGCGACTCGGTGAAGCCGCGCATAACCATCTCCTCGCGTATCGCGGCCGCGATGTTGTAGTACGTCACCATCTCCATGCCCGGAGGGAGTTTGCCCATCCCCGGAGTGACGATGCGGAAGGTCTTATACTGGGCGAGGTCCGCGTTGTTGTAAACCTCGCTGTTGACTAACTGGAACGGCGAGCAGCTATAAAGTAGCGCTACCAAAGCTATAAAGCTGAGAATCTTTTTCATACCCTCGAGATTATTTTTGTCGTTTTCGCGGCATTTCACGCCGCTTCACAATATAGAACGCCTTCCGAAAACCGAAAGTTTGCCCTCGCCCGGCGCGGCTTTTCGCAGGATTTTCTTTAACTTCGCGTAAAAGAACCCTCAACGATTATGAAGAAAGCACTTTGCGACCTCACGGTTGTCGAAAACCGGCAGCTCGGTCCTCGTTTCTGTATGCTGACGTTCCGCGGCGCCCTCCCCGCGGAGATTCTTCCCGGACAGTTCGCCCAGGTCAGGATTGACGCCAGCAAGCCGACCTTCCTGCGCCGTCCGATTTCAATCTGTGACGCCGACCCGGCCGCCGGGACGCTCCGGCTTCTCGTGCGCCGTGCCGGAGCCGGAACTGAGGCCCTCTGCGCTGTCCGCGAAGGGGATGTGGTCAACATGCTGCTCCCGCTCGGCCGCAGTTTCTCCATCCCTGAAAACAAGGATGCCCGCATCCTTCTTGCCGGAGGCGGGGTAGGGGTCGCGCCGATGCTCTTCTACGGAAAACAGCTCAAAGCCCTGGGCTACAGCCCGGAATTTCTTACCGGCGCTCGCTCGGAAGCGGAGCTGCTCCTGCGCGACGAGTTCGAGGGGCTTGGTCCGGTACATGTCTCGACCGACGACGGATCCGCCGGACACCGCGGCCTCGTGACCCTTAACCCGGCGCTCGACCGTCGCTGGGACCTCGTGGCCTGCTGCGGCCCCAAGCCTATGATGGTCGGGGTGGCGAAAAAGGCTCTCGAAAGCGGCTCCCCGTGCGAGGTATCGCTTGAGAATATGATGGCGTGCGGCCTCGGCGCGTGCCTCTGCTGCGTCGAGAAGACCGTCAGGGGGAACGTCTGCGTATGCACCGAAGGCCCCGTGTTCAATATTGACGAACTCACTTGGTTTGACTGAATCGTATGGAAAACAATACCGCTGCCGCCCCCTTGCTGGGCGTTGAGATTGGCTCGCTGAAAATGGCAAACCCGGTGATGACCGCTTCCGGGACATTCGGCTACGGCGAGGAGTTTGCCGACCTGCTCGACATTTCCTCGCTCGGGGCATATATAGTTAAGGGCACGACCCTCCATCCCCGCCAGGGTAACGACTACCCTCGCATGGCCGAAACCCCCTCGGGGATGCTCAACGCCGTCGGTCTGCAGAACAAGGGTGTCGACTATTTCGCCTCCGAAATCTATCCCCGCATACGCCGCCAGGGCTCTAACCTTATCGTGAATATTTCGGGTAACACCCCCGAGGAGTATGCCGAGGCGGCCCGCCGCCTCGCGGCGCTGGACGATGTCGCCGCGCTGGAGGTCAACATCTCCTGCCCGAACGTGAAGCAGGGGGGACTCGCCTTCGGTACGACAACGGAGGGTGCCGGATCCGTGACCCGCGCCGTGCGCGCCGCCTGGCCCCGCACGCTGATTGTCAAACTCTCCCCCAACGTGACCGACATAACGGAAATCGCCCGTGCCGCCGAGGCCGAGGGGGCCGATGCCGTGTCGCTGATCAACACCCTTATGGGTATGGCGATTGATGTCGAGCGCCGCCGCCCCTGCCTCTCGACCGTCACAGGCGGCCTCTCCGGCCCCGCCGTGCGCCCCGTCGCCGTCCGCATGGTATGGCAGACCGCCAAGGCCGTCAAGATACCCGTAATCGGACTCGGGGGCATCGCCTCCGGCCGCGACGCCATGGAGTTCATCCTCGCCGGAGCCACCGCCGTCCAGGTCGGCACCGCCAACTTCCTCAACCCCGCCGTCTGCGCCGAAATCATCGACTACATCGCCGACTACTGCCGCCGCCACAACGTCCCCTCCGTCACCTCACTCATCGGCGCCCTCGACATCTGATTCCCCTCAAGCCCCTCCCCGCCCCGAGTGCGAAGGTGTTGTAAAACAAAATGGGGGTGGCGTTGCATAACTGAATGTTTGTAGGGATGCGGCACGCTGCGTCAGGCGTGAACCTCATCACAACACCGCATTTATTTGGTCGTGCGGTGCAATCCTATATATTCGCTGCGTCCCCTACACAACCGCTGCATTCGTTTAGCGCCGAAGGCGCGGTGTAATTATGGCACCGTATCGAGCGGCGAAGCCGCGAAGGTGCGGTGTTTGTTCGAGGGGGTGGACCTGGCCTCGAAGAGGTCCTATAATTAGGATAGTCCACCTTACAAATTTGGATATACCTCCTCTCAGCCTCCACATCAACGTGTTATTATGTGGTTTTTCCATATTGAATTGGAGAGATTTTGGCACACAGATTTTGGCGGTCGCTTCGCTCCCCACGGATGCGACGGATCAACACAGATTTCAGATAAAAGGAGATTCCGTGTTATTTAATCCATATTGTGGTAAAAGGGGAATCCGTGCCAATCCGTCGCATCCGTGAATGGCGCATTGCGCCATTAGAAATCTGTGTGTCTCCTTTTTAAACCGAATCTATTACCACGGACCCGTACCTTTGGTGCCTCTTTTATATGGATTTGGAAAGATTTTGGCACACAGATTTTGGCGGTCGCTTCGCTCCCCACGGATGCGACGGATTAACACAGATTTGCAGATAAAAGGAGCTTCCGCGTTATTTAATCCGTATTGTGGTAAAAGGGAAATCCGTGCCAATCAGTCGCATCAGTGAATGGCACAATGCGCCATTGGAAATCTGTGTGTCTTCTTTTTCCATCTGAATCAATTACCACGGATCCGTACCCTCCGGGCACTATGCCCTCTATGATGCGCTATTCCCCGCGCCTCGCACCTCCGGCGCTCGACACGGGGTTACTCACGGCCCCGCGCCTCCGGCGCTCCGTTGGCGTAACTCTCCTGATTTGGCTGTTGCTGATTTAGGTGCTTCGGATTTGGTATTGCTGATTTAATTGCCGTTGATTTAATTGCCGCTGATTTGGGCGCTTCGGATTTGGTTGCTGCTGATTTTGTTGCTTGTGCCGATTGGGGCGTTTGCGCTGTATCGACGGAGTGCCCGGAGGGCACGGGGCTGTGCGTAACACCACGTCGAGCGTCGGAGATGCGAGGCGTGGTGCCCTGTCTGCTCCCTCGATAAAGCTCCCGGAGGGTGCGGGTCCGTGGTATAATCAGTGCGGGGCAATAACCTGGGTTTATCCGACGCATCCGTTAAGGGTGCATTATGCGACCTCCTCGAGGCCGCTGCGCTGACACACGACGAAACACCACGCCATTGCGTCTCCGACGCTCGACGTGGTGCTATAATTACGTTGCGCCTTCGGCGCTAACCATATGTTTTATAGGAGTACGACGGGAAATTATTGTGGATTATTTTGTTTCGATGGCGTTGTGTCCGTTTTGTACTGTACTGTTTTATTGGTTGATTTTGACACAATAAAACCAAGCGCACTCGTTATCGCCGATGTCGGAGTTCCATATAATACACGTATCATCTTTGTGGCTAATTAGCTCACACTCAGTAATGGGGACATATACCTCTTTGTAAGTGATTGTTATGCCATCCTCCTCTTGTTTGATTATTTCCTTGAGGGTCTTAATGTAGCAGATTACCTTTTTGCCGTTTGTCTTCCAAATGCCAGAAGACTCTCCGTAATACCCGGAAAAGTGGAAGGTCCCTGTATTATTGCTTGTTAGGTCTGTAGCAAAAGATAGAGTAGTCGGTTCGTTCGTCCAAGATTCATAGTTTGTGTTGTCATAGGAGATGCCTGCGATACGCCATACTCCTATAAATTCCGGCGCAGGATTAACGTCATCTTGATCAGAGCAGCCAGCAATACATAAACTTAGAGAGCTTACAACCAATAGAGATAGTAGTTTTACGAATCGTTTCATGTCTGATTGATATATCGGATTAATTTGAGGGCAAATTTACGACAAATAGCAATAATTACCCCCCCCTAAGTTAAAAGATGTTAAGAAATACTCTAACGGTAAAAATAATCCGTGAAAATCCGTCGCATCCGTGAATGGCGCGTTGCGCCATTAAAAATCAGTGTGTCTCCTTTTTAAACCGAATCTATTACCACGGACCCGTACCCTCCGGGCACTATGTCCTCCTAAACCGCACTCTTCCCCGCGCCTCGCACCTCCGGCGCTCGACACGGGGTTACTCACGGCCCCGCGCCTCCGGCGCTCCGATATTGCCTAGGGAAATCGCTATGCCTCGTTCAGGCAAGTTCGCCGGATGCGGAAAGCGCCGACGGCGCGTCGTAATTGTAGCACCGTATCGAGCGGCGAAGCTGCGAAGGTGCGGTGTTTGTTCGTGGCGGGGGACTGGGCCTCGAAGAGGTCCTGTAATGCGAATTACATTATGGATTGAGCTGCATTTCAGTTGCTTATGTGTTTAGTGATTATGCGATCTCTTCGAGGCCGTTGTAATAATGTACGACAGGACACCACGCCATTGCGTCTCCGACGCTCGACGTGGTGCTATAATTACCTCGCGCCTTCGGCGCTAACTGAAAACAGGTTTTCATATAGTTCTCCGGCAGACAGTGTAGGGACGCGGCGTGCCGCGTCAGGCGTGCATACCATCACGTCATAGCTTATTCCTGAACGCCATCACGTCATCATATTTATTTGGTCGTGGGTTGCGTACCCCTGCCTGACGCGGCACGCCGCGTCCCTACACAAATCCCGTGACCCCGCAACTCGGATTATGAGGGCGGGGCTGTATGGGTGGCAGGGGGATGGGATTATTTGAATTGGGAGAGGAGCCAGCGGTGGATGGCGCGCTCGGTGGTGTCGGAGGTCCAGTGCTCGTTGACGGGGGTCAGGAGGGCCTCCTTGGGGGAGGTGATGACGTTGTAGACGGCGTAGGAGGTTGTCGGGGCGCATGTGTTGTCGTTGTAGCCCCATGTCATGAACACCGGGCATTTCAGGTTGCGGGCGAAGTTCACGACGTCGTAATACGCCATGGTCTCAAGCTTTTCGGACGTGTCGGAGCCGGGGAGGCGCGAGAAGTGGGGATAGCCGTCGGCCCGTTTGGCCTTGAAGGCAGCCATGTCGCTGAGGGCGGGATGGTTGGCGGCGACCGCCGTCACACGCGGGTCGAGCGCCGCCGTCACGATTGCCAGCGCGCCCCCTTGCGAACCGCCCTGGACCCCGATATTCTTCCCGTCCCATTCGGGAAGCGTCGTCAGGAAGTCAATCGCCCTGACGCAGGCGAGGTACACCCGCCTCATATAATAGTTGTCGCGGTTGTCAAGTCCGTTGCTCAGGTAGCCGTTTTCCTTGCCGGAGAACGCTTTGGATATCTCGGCGAACTGTTCGGCGGTCATTTCCGGGTTAAGCCCGTGAATCTCAATCTCGAAGCGTATGCAGCCGCTTTCGGCGTAATATTTGTGGAGCAGCGGGTCCTTGATAGTCTTGATACCGGCCCCTGGAGGGCACATCACAATCGGACAGCTCCCCGGCTTCGCCTCTTTCGGCATTGTCAGATAGCCGTAGACCGCCTGGTTCTGCCGGTTGATTATGAGTTTTACGAGGTATGCGTCGATCTTGTCGGTCGAATATTTCGGCGCCGGGGTGATGGTGTATTTCAGCGGCGTTTTCGCCAGCTCGTCAAGCCCCTTCTGCCAGAACTCGTCGAAATCAGCCGGTTTCTTGGTGTACGGCTCGATTTTCTCGGGGGAGAACCCTACCTTGACGTGGTGGCGGAAGGTCTGTCCGTCGATTTTCGCCGTCAGCCGCAGGTCGCGGAACCCCGGCTTTTTCATCGGCTTGAGCCGCAGCCTGGCAGCGCCATCCTTCAGCGTCAGTTTGCCGGAATCGTCGGCCGGCATAAGGTCGTCGCCAGCTTCCCAGGCCACCTCCACCCCGTCCTGCGGTATTCCGTAGCGGTAGAGCCGTATATCAAATTCCGGCGACTCGCCGACCTTGTACAGCCAGTCGGCGTGGTCGGGTTGCGCGAGCCACAGCGCGTCGGAGCGGTAGGGATAGTTTTCGGCATAGGCCGTGAACATCATTATGGCAGAGAGGAGGAACAATATTTTCCTGGTCATATCTTTTTTAAGGTGAAAGGTGGAGGGGGGAGGGGACCCCGGCGCGAAGTTACGAACTTGTTGATTATGCTCCAACTCTTTTCGTTCTTTCGGGGTATTTTCGTATTTTCGCGGTAGGAAAAACGCGATACCATGATACAGGAAATCCTTGAACACAACCGCCGCTTCGTGGAAGAGAAGGGCTACGAGCGGTTTATAACAAGCAAATACCCGGATAAGAAAATCGCAATCGTCACCTGCATGGATACCCGCCTTGTGGAGCTGCTCCCCGCCGCGCTCGGGTTCCGCAACGGCGACGTAAAGATCATAAAGAACGCCGGAGGGGTTATCACCAACCCGTTCGACTCTACGATGCGCAGCATCCTCGTGGCGGTCTACGAGCTTGGAGTCAGGGAAATCATGGTAATCGGCCACACAAACTGCGGAGTCCAGGGGATGGATGCCGACGAGATGCTATCCCATATGCGCTCCCGCGGAATACCCGAAGAGCATATAACGCTGATGACCCACTGCGGAATCGACCTCAAAAGCTGGCTCCACGGCTTCGAGGATACCGACGAGGCGGTAAAGGAAACCGTCGACCTTGTGGCCCGTCATCCCCTTATCCCATCCGACATAGTCGTTAAGGGGTACGTCATTGATACGGTAACCGGTCAGTTGCGTCCCCTGTGATGAGCGGCGTTAGAATACTGGTCCTCCTGTTTGCGGCGGTGGCCGCGGTGTTCGGGGCGATGGCCGCCGACAACTCCGCCGTGACCGACAGCCTGACGCGCGTGCTGCGCCAGACTATCGCCAACCGCGACGCGTATGCCCGCCAGAAGGAGGACCGCCTGATCAAGCTCCGCAAGGAAATCAGCGCCGCGACCGACGACGTGCGCCGCTTCCACGCTCTCGACGCGCTTCTGAACGAATACCAGGCATACAACACCGACTCGGCGTTCGCCATATGCGGCCGCCGCGAGGCCCTCGCCCGGAAAATCGGCGACCCCTACCTGATGCGCAACGCGGCGATGAATACCGCCAACGTGCTCGCTTACACAGGTATGTATAAGGAGGCTTTCGACATCATGGACACGATTCCCTCCCACCGAATCCCGGAGTACATGCGCCCCTTCCGCTACCATATTCTGCGTACAGTCTACGGCCTCATGGACGATTACGCCGTGCGCCAGGAGGATCACGACCGCTACCGGGCGCTGACCCGCCAGTATCTTGACTCCCTTATGGCCGTCAACGAACCGGGGTCGCTGGGCTACGTTATGGCCGAGGCCACCCGCGACAACGCCGACGGCAAAGCTGCCGACGCCGTCAGGGCTGTCAGGAAGTATCTGGCCGACAACGAGACAACCACCCACGAGGAAGCGATATGCGCCTTCACGCTCTCGGAATCCTACGACCTGCTTGGCGACAGCGCGAACCAGAAGGAACAGCTCCTGCGCGCCTCGATTGCCGACCTCCAGTCAGCCGTCCGCGAGTATGTCTCCCTGCGGAAGCTCGCCATGCTCCTCTACGAGGAGGGGGAGGTGGGGCTGGCCTACGAGCTGCTGCGCATCTCGCTCGAGGATGCCGACAAGTGCAACGCCCGTCTGCGCGTCGTCGAGGCCAACAGCTTCTTCCCGATTGTCAACGACATGTATGTTGAGACGATCCGTTCACAGCGCTCCCGCCTGAGAGCCGCGGTCTTCCTTATAAGTCTTCTGGTAGTCGGGCTGTTAGTGGCGATTTTCTATGTCATGCGCCAGATGAAGCGCACCAGCGTCGCGCGCCGTGAGGCGGAGCTGTCGGGCCTGCGCCTCAAGCAGCTTAACGCCGAGCTTAACGCCTCTAACGCCGAGCTGCTCGAAGCCAACCGAACGATTGCCGAAAGCTCCTGTATCAAAGAGGAATACATCGCCCGGTATATGGACCAGTGCTCCCTCTACATCGAGAAAATCGACTCCTACCGCAAGCAGCTCGGAAAGCTGATCGCGGCTGGGAAGACCGAGCAGTTGAGCACTACCATCAAGTCGACAGCCTTCCTCGACGAGGAGCTGAAAAACTTCTATGCCGATTTCGACAACACCTTCCTGAGCCTTTTCCCGACATTCGTGGCCGACTTCAACGCCCTCCTCCGCCCTGAGGAGGCAATCCAGCCCAAGAAGGCCGGATCGCTCACCACCGAACTCAGGATTTTCGCCCTCATACGCCTCGGAATCAACGACAGCGTGAAAATAGCCCAGTTCCTCCGATACTCCGTGACGACCATCTACAACTACCGTACCAAGGCGCGCAACAAGGCTGCCGGCGACCGCGACAAGCTCGAGGAAGAAGTGATGAAAATAGGCCGCGACAACGGCCCCGTTGCCCCCTGACGGAAGGCGGAAATAACTCCGCGGCAGTCAAAAAATGTGAAAATCCCCCTATTTCGCAGCTACTTATTTAAGGCGGCCTCGGAAGAGGCGGCCTTTGATTTTCAGTAAGTTAATCGTTGGAAACCGATACTTGGGACTACATTTTTATTCCACTCCGGCAATCGCGCTCCCAAATGAATTATTTTTGCATTGGAAAATCCATGGAAACACCAATAGCCGCCGCGGCAGCTACCTCCGTTGGAACATACATTTAACATATTAATAACATACCCCAGTCTTATCATGAAACAATTAAAAGCCAAGGCCCGCAGATCCCTGTTTCTGCTTTTGGCGTTCTGGGCGCTGGCTCCGCTTGCAATGGCGCAACAGACAATCTCCGTTTCGGGAACAGTCACTGACGAATCGGGCGAGCCGATTATCGGCGCGAGCGTAATCGCCACCTCTACAGGCGCCGGGACCTCGACCGACCTCGAAGGAAACTATCGGCTCCAGGCCGACCCCCTTTCGTCAATCCGTTTCTCCTATATAGGATACGACAGCAAGACCGTGCAGGTCGACGGCCGCAACACGATTAACGTTACCCTTACCAAGAATACCGCCCTCCTCGACGAGGTAGTCGTAATCGGCTACGGCACTCTGAAAAAGAGCGACCTTACGGGCGCTGTCGGCTCCCTCGGCGCGAAAGATATTAAAGAGGTGCCGGTGAATAATGTCGGACAGGCGATTCAGGGCAAAATCGCCGGTGTGAACATTGTCGGCGGCGCGAAGCCCGGCGACAATGTGACCATCAAGGTGCGCGGCCTCGGCTCGATTATGAACAGCGACCCGCTGATTGTTATCGACGGGGTTCCTACCGACCTCGGGCTTAACAGCATCAACCCGCAGGACATCGAGCGCCTCGATGTGCTCAAGGACGCTTCCGCGACCGCCATCTATGGTTCCCGCGGCGCAAACGGCGTGGTGATGATCACAACCCGCAAGGGCGTGACCGGTACCTCCCGCCTCTCCGTGTCGGTCAACGCCGCTTTCTCCAAGGTCTCCAAGAAGATGAAGCTCCTCGACGCCGCAGGATACGCCTCCCTCAGCAACAGCATGCTTTCCGAGGCCGGACACAATACCAACCCCGACTGGGCCGACCCCTCCGCTCTGACCCGCTCTACTAACTGGGTCGACGAGCTGCTGCAGACCGGCGTAATGCAGAACTACAATGTCAGCTACTCCGGCGGTAACGACAAAGCCCACTATTATTTCTCAGCCGGATTCCTCGACCAGACCGGCGTAGTCGAGAACGTAAGCTACCGCCGTTTCACAATCCAGAGCAACAACGACGTCAAGCTCAAAAGCTGGCTCAAGCTCTCCAACAACCTGCTGTTCAGCGCCGACATCAAGAAGTCCGGCTCTTACAGCATGTGGGACGCGATGCAGGCTCTCCCGACATTCCCCGTCAAGGACGAGGACGGCCAGTGGAGCGGCCCCTCGGGCAACTCCGAATGGTACGGCAGCGTCCGCAACCCGGTCGGCACCAACAAGATGAACCGCTCGCGCACCGACGGCTACAACCTCCTCGGCAATATCGCGGCCGACATCACCTTCACGAAGTGGCTCCAGTTCCGCTCCCTCTTCGGCTACGACGCCAAATTCTTCTTCGACGAGGCTTTCACCCCCAAGTACGACTGGAAGCCGACCCCGGTTGAGGAGAGCACCCAGTACCAGTCCTCGAACCGCAACTTCACCTATCTCTGGGATAACTACTTCACCTTCGATTATACTTTCGCCAAGAAACACTCCCTCAACGTAATGGCCGGTATGTCGGCCCAGTGGAACCACGCCTACTGGATGAACGGCCAGATGAACGGCTTCCTCTTCGACAACGTACACCAGCTTGCCAACGGCGAGAAAATCAACTCGCTCGACGGCTCGCAGAACGAATGGGCGCTCCTCTCCTATATGGCCCGCGCCAACTACTCCTTCGACGACCGCTATCTCCTGACCGCCACCATCCGCCGCGACGGTTCCAGCCGTTTCGGCCCGAAACACCGCTGGGGCACATTCCCCTCCGTCTCCGCCGCCTGGCGTATCTCCTCCGAGAGTTTCTTCCCCGAGGACAAGGCCGTAAACGACCTCAAGCTCCGCCTCGGCTACGGTAAGACCGGCAGCCAGGCTTCTGTCGGCAACTACGACCATATCCAGACCCTCGTGACCCTCCTTTATCCCTTCGGCACCACCCTGGAGAACTCCGAGCAGTCGGCCCTCTATTCCCAGGTGCTCGCCAACTCCGCGATCCACTGGGAGGAAATCGAGCAGTTTAACGCCGGTGTCGACATCTCCCTCTTCAAGTCGCGCCTGAACATCAGCCTCGACGGCTACATCAAGAACACTAACGCCATGCTCGTCAAGGCCGCCTTCCCCATCACTACCGGTTTCGAGGATACCTTTGACACCTATACAAACGCCGGCAAGGTGCGCAACATCGGCTGGGAGCTCCAGGCCAACTCCATCAACTTCCAGGGGGATTTCGGCTGGGAAACCAACCTCGTCGTTACCTACAACAAGAACAAAATCAAGGACCTAAATAGCGACACCCCCCTCTGGCGCAACCAGTTCGGCGGCGCTTACGCGACGATGCTCGACCAGGATTACCCGATTAACGTCTTCTACGGCTACGTTACCGACGGCATCTTCCAGAACCGCCAGGAGGTCGAGGCCCATGCCGTGCAGCCCGGTGCCGAGCCAGGCGACATCCGCTTCCGCGACCTTAACAACGATGGCGTGATCAACGACGACGACCGCACTGTAATCGGCAACCCCAACCCGACCTGGCTCTTCTCGATGAACAACCGCTTCACCTACAAGGGATTCGAGCTTTCAATCTTCCTCCAGGGAGTTGCCGGGAACAAGATTTACAACCGCACCCGTTCGGTAATGGAGAGCATGTCGGCCGCTTACAACCAGTTCGCGACCACCGCCGACCGCTGGAACGGCGAAGGCACGTCCAACAGCATGCCCCGCGCCGTCTGGGCCGACCCCAACGGCAACAACCGTATCAGCGACCGATGGGTCGAGAACGGTTCCTACCTGCGCCTGAAAAACATTACCCTCGCCTACAATTTCCCGGAAAAATGGCTCCGCCGCATCGGTTTCGAGCAGGCGCGCGTGCTCTTTTCTGTCGAGAACGTGGCTACCATTACCGGTTACAAGGGTCTTGACCCCGAGGTCGGCATCGACGGCATCGACTATTCGAGCTTCCCCCCCTCGCGCACTTTCAACGTAGGCCTCTCCTTCAATTTCTAAACATCCATACCGAACATCCATTATGAAAAAATTCATATACGGGCTGGCAACCCTCGCTATGGCAGCGACCATCTCTTCTTGCCAGGATTTCCTCGACAAATCCCCATACGACCGCGTCGACCCCGATACGGCGGTCACCGACCAGGTGGCGGTCGCTATGGCCAACGCCTGCTACATACCCCTCCGCTCCTCCAACCTCTATAACCAGCGTATCTGGGGTCTCGACATCGTGGCCGGCAACTCCAACGTAGGCGCGGGCGGCGGCGACGACGGCATCGAGACGATTCAGGCCGCCAATTTCACTACCCTGAGCGACAACGCTATGGCGCTCTATATGTGGCGCTCCCCCTGGATCGGTATAGCGCAGTGCAACAACCTGCTCAAGGCGCTGGAGACGGCCACTGACGTAAGCGACGAAATCCGCGACCGCTCAAAAGGGGAGGCCCTATTCCTCCGCGCCCACTACTATTACCTCCTGGCGCGCCTCTTCGGCGGTGTCCCCCTGCGCACGGAGCCATACGACCCCGACACCTCGAGCGCCATTGCCCGCGCAACCCTCGACAAGACTTACGAGCGGATTATCGACGACTGCAAGGACGCCATCACCCTCCTTCCCCCGAAGTACGAGTATGACGACCACGAGAAGGGGCGCGCCTGCCAGGAAGCCGCGCTGTATATGCTCGCCGATGTATACCTGACCCTCGCTCCCTCGAATCCGGCTCTCTACGGGGAGGTTGTTGACCTCTGCGACCAGATTACCGACCTGGGTTATGACCTCGCAAACTGCCCTTACGAGGCCAACTTCAACTGCCCCGCGCGCAACGGCGCCGAATCGATTTTCGAGGTGCAGTATTCCGGGAGCACCGAATCTGATTTCTGGGGAAACACCCCCTATGCCTCCTGGCTTTCGACGTTCATGGGGCCCCGCGGTTCCAATCTGGTGGCCGGCGGATGGGGCTGGAACCAGCCGACGCAGGAGTTTATGGACTCTTACGAGGAGGGTGACCTCCGCAAGCCCGTCTCGGTATTCTACGAAGGATGCCCCGACTGGGAGGGAACGCCCTACCGCAAGCAGTGGTCCAACACTGGCTACAACGTCCGCAAGTTCCTTGTGTCTAAGGATATTTCTCCCGAAACCAACACTTCGCCCGCCAACTTCGTTGTCTACCGCTACGCCGGAGTGCTGCTGATGCAGGCCGAGGCTCTGAACGAGATGAGCCTTACTCCCGATGCCCGCGGGCCGCTGAACATCGTGCGCCGCCGCGCCGGGCTCGATCCCGTCCCTTCGACCATCACCAAGGACGCGATGCGCGAGGCTATCATCCACGAGCGCCGCATGGAGCTCTCTTTCGAGGGACACCGCTGGTTTGACCTGATCCGTATCGACAACGGCGAATATGCCGTGAAGTTCCTCCACTCAATCGGCAAGACCAACGCCACCCGCGAGCGTCTTCTCTTCCCGATTCCCCAGACCGAGATGGATGCCAACCCTCTTATGACTCAGAATCCCGGCTACTAATCAAAATAATCCGAATTTCAGATAAGAAATACCATGCGTACGATTAACCATATAAAATATACATTACTGGCATTGTCGGCCGGGGCCGCCGCGCTCTTCTCCTCCTGCACCGACAACGACTATGCCGAGCTGGACATGGGCTACGACGAGCTGAAAATGACTGCTTCAGCGACCGACGTCGTGCTCGAAGAGAAAAACCACGCTCTCGAAGCCATCAAGCTCGAATGGACTACCGGCAACAACCAGGGAACCGGCAAACGTATCGCCTACACCCTCGAACTCGCCGAATCCGGTACCGATTTCGCCGACCCCTGCGTCGTGAAGGACGCGGAGCTGCAGACCTACAACTGGGCGCCCACCGTCGACCAGCTCAACAACCTGCTCCTGCGGAATATCGGTATCCTCCCCGGAGAGACCGTCTCCCTCGACGCGAAGGTTACCGCCCGCGTTGACGGTATCGAGAACGACCAGGTGTCGATGGTATCGTTCACCGCGACTACCTACGAGCCTGTGACCGAGACTCTCTACCTCATCGGCGACGCGACCCCCAACGGGTGGAGCGCCGACGACGCGACCGAAATGACCCGCACCGACAACGGTGTGTTCACTTGGACCGGCAACCTCACCGCGGGCAATTTCAAATTTATCACAAATCTTGGCCAGTTCCTCCCCTCATATAACAATAACGGCGAAGGGGGACTCGTTTATAGAACCGATGACTCCCAGCCCGATGACCAGTTCTCTGTTGATGAAAGCCACTGCTACAAGGTCGATGTCAACCTTCTCGACCTTACGGTAAGCTACACTCAGGTAGAAGGCGTTCAGCCCCCGTACTCGACCCTCTATTTCGTCGGCAACGAGACCGACTGGAACTTCCTCCAGATGACCCAGGACCCTGTCGATCCCTTCCTCTTCCGTATCGGAGTGTTCTTCACTAAGGGCGGGGAATTCAAGTTCGGAACTGCCGAGGGTAGCTGGGAGAACATGTACAAGGCCCCCCGCGAGAACGCTCCCTATACCGACCAGGAGGTGCAGTTCGTCAAGGGCTTCGACCCCGACCCGAAATGGGTTCTCAAATCCGACGAGACAAACCTGGCCTATAAGATTTGCCTCGATATCCGCCCCGGAGCAGAACGAATGATGATGAATCTTTATACTCCTTATACCGAGATGTATATGGTGGGAAGCGCTACCCCCAACGGATGGGATCTCGGCAACGCTACCCCGATGACCCTCGACGCTTCCGACCCCAACGTGTTCGTATGGAGCGGCCGTCTTGCCGAAGGCGAGCTGAAATTCTCGGCTGACAAGCAGGACGACTGGAACGGCGCGTGGTTCATGGCTACCGCCGAAGGGGAGGCCCCGACCGGCCAGCCGCAGCATGTCCTCTTCATCAACAAGAGCGACGCCGCGTGCCAGGCCCAGTACAAGGATGTCTCCGTAGGTTCCCTCGACTACAAGTGGGTAATCTCCGAGGCAGGAAACTATACCGTCACCCTCAACCAGCTCACGCAGGAGGTGACGATTGCCAAAAACTGACCTGTTTAATGTGATTTAACTCTCTCTCTAACCATGTTAAAGAAAAGAATGACGAAGATGAATCTCATACTGGCGTGTCTCATGGTGACCACCATGGCATGCAGTGATCCCAAAGAGGAGCCGGGCAGCGGCTCCGGCGATAGCAACGGCGGCGGCACCTCGGGTGCCGTCACCGAGGTTACCCCCGTGAAATCCAACCTGATTGTCGACCTCTCGACCGATAAGGCGTGCTACGCCCCCGGCCAGACCGTCAATATCTCCGCTTCCGAGCATGTGGCCGGCGCGAAGGTGCGCTACCGCCGCGGCGCGGAAGTGATAGGGGAGGAGGCCATGAGCGGCTCCTCCTGGCAGTGGCAGCCCCCGACGGAGGATTTTACCGGATACCTGGTGGAGGTCTATCGTCCCGGTGACGACGGCTCCGTGACCATTCTCGGCACGATAGCTGTCGACGTGTCGAGCGACTGGACCCGTTTCCCCCGCTACGGCTTCGTTGCTACCTTCGACGCCTCGAAGATGGCCGACGGCGTGATCGAGAAGGAAATGGAATACCTCAACCGATGCCATATCAACGGCGTGCAGTTCCAGGACTGGCACAACAAGCACCACTGGCCCCTCGGAGGTACCCGCGGAAACCTCGATGCCGTCTACAAGGATATCGCGAACCGCGACGTCTCGACGGAGGTCGTCAAGAAATACATCGCCGTGCAGCACTCCCTGGGAATGAAGTCGATGTTCTACAACCTCTGCTTCGGCGCGCTTGACGACGCCGCTTCCGACGGCGTCAAGGAGCAGTGGTACGCCTTCAAGAACAACCGCCACGGCGACAAGGACATGCACCAGCTCCCATCCTCCTGGAAGAGCAGCATTTACCTCCTCGACCCGGCCAACCGCGAATGGCAGGCGTATATCGCCGAGCGCAACGACGAGGTTTACTCCTCGTTTGACTTCGACGGTTACCAGATTGACCAGCTCGGAAACCGCGGCGATCTATACGACTATTCCGGCTCGAAGCTGAACCTCCCCAAGGGCTACGCTTCCTTCATCGACGCGATGAAGCAGCGCCACCCGCAGAAGCGCTTGGTAATGAACGCCGTGGGCAGCTACGGGGCCTCCCAGATCGCCGGCAGCGGAAAGGTTGATTTCTGCTATAACGAGCTTTGGGGCGACGAGGCTGACTTCACCCACCTTCATTCCGTAATCAAGGCCAACGACAATTACAGCTCCCACACGCTCCGCACCGTATTCGCCGCTTATATGAACTATGACAAGGCCGGCCGCGAGACAGGGGAGTTCAACACCCCCGGCGTGATTATGGCCGATGCGGTAATGATGGCCCTCGGAGGCTCGCATCTCGAACTTGGCGACCATATGCTCTCGCGCGAGTATTTCCCCGCCTCCCCCCTGGCGATGTCCGAGGAGCTTAAGACGGCGATGATTCGCTACTACGATTTTATGACCGCCTATCAGAACCTCTTGCGCGGCACCTCGACACAGACCGAGTTCGACCCGCAGATGACCTGCTCAGACGCCTCCAAGAAGGTGACTGTCGCGGCGTGGCCCCCCAAAAAGGGTAATGTGACTACCTACTCCCGCCAGGTCGGCGACAAGATGGTCATAAACTTCCTTAACTTCGTGAATATCGACAACCTGAGCTGGCGCGACCTCGATGGGAAACGTTCCGCTCCGCGCCTCCAGCGCGAGATTCCCCTGACGATGAACTGCTCCAGGAAGGTGACCCGCGTATGGACCGCTACGCCCGACGCCCATGCCGGTGCTGTTGTCGAGCTCCCCTTCACCCAGAAGAACGGCAAGCTCTCCTTCACGCTCCCCTCGCTCAAATACTGGTCGATGGTGGTTGTTGAATGATGTCTGATTGTTTAAAACCATGAAATTTCAACTGATGAATAAGTTACATTTGATAGCAGCCTTCGCCGCGGTAGCCCTCTCGGCCTCCGCGACGGAGGTCAAATCGCCCGACGGCAAAGTCTCGCTCGATTTCGAGGTTAAGGACGGGGTGCCGACATATACCCTTGACTATGGCGACAAGGTCGTGATCAAGCCCTCCGCGCTCGGTCTGGAGCTCGTCAACGATACCGACCTCATGGACGGCTTCGAGCTTGTATCAACCAAGGAGTCGACTTTCGACGAAACCTGGCAGCCCGTATGGGGCGAGACCCGCGACATACGGAACCATTACAACGAACTGCTCGCCGAGCTGCGCCAGCCTGCTACCGGGCGCCTGATGAACCTCCGTTTCAGGGTGTACGACGACGGCCTCGGCTTCCGCTACGAGTTCCCGACCCAGCCTAACCTCGTCTACTTCGTGGTGGCTGAGGAGCATACCCAGTTCGCCATGAACGGCGACCATATCGCCTGGTGGATTGCCGGCGATTACGATACCCAGGAGTACGACTACACCGAAAGCCGTCTCTCCGAAATCCGCGGAAAGATGCAGGGCGCGATTTCAAGCAACGCCTCGCAGACGCAGTTCTCCCCGACAGGTGTCCAGACCTCCCTCCAGTTGAAGACCGACGACGGCCTGTATATCAACATCCACGAGGCTGCCCTCGTTGATTACTCCTGCATGCACCTTAACCTCGATGACAAGAATATGGTGTTCGAGTCATGGCTAACCCCCGACGCTGTAGGCAACAAGGCGTATATGCAGGCTCCCGCCAAGACCCCCTGGCGCACGGTGATGGTAAGCGACGACGCGCGTCAGATGCTCGCCTCCAACCTGATCCTGAACCTCAACGACCCCTGCGCCTATGAGGATACCTCCTGGATCAAGCCGGTGAAGTATGTCGGCGTATGGTGGGAGATGATCGGCCACGGAAAGCAGTGGAGCTACACCTACGACCTCCCCTCCGTGAAGCTCGACTCCCTGGACTACTCCAAGACCAAGCCCCACGGACAGCACCCCGCCAATACCGAAAACGTGAAGCGCTACATCGACTTCGCCGCCGAACACGGCTTCGACCAGGTGCTCGTCGAGGGGTGGAATGTCGGCTGGGAGGACTGGTTCGGTCATTCCAAGGACTATGTGTTCGACTTCGTTACCCCGTACCCCGATTTTGACCTCGACGGCCTCAACAAGTACGCCGCCTCGAAGGGGGTCAAGCTGATGATGCACCACGAAACCTCCGGCTCCGTTCGAAACTACGAGCGCCATATGGAGGAAGCCTACAACCTTATGAACAAGTACGGTTACAACGCCGTCAAGAGCGGCTACGTCGGCAATATGATTCCCCGCGGGGAGCACCACTACGGCCAGTGGCTCAACAACCACTACCTCTACGCCGTAACCGAGGCCGCGAAGCATAAGATTATGGTGAACGCCCACGAGGCTGTCCGTCCGACAGGTCTCTGCCGCACCTACCCGAACCTTATCGGTAACGAGAGCGCCCGCGGTACGGAATACGAGTCGTTCGCCGGCAACAAGCCCTCCCATACTACCGTGCTCCCCTTCACCCGTCTCCAGGGTGGCCCGATGGACTATACCCCCGGTATCTTCGAGATGGATATGAAGAAGGTCAACCCCAACAGCGCCGGACACGTCAACAGCACTCTCGCGCGCCAGCTCGCCCTGTATGTCACGATGTACAGCCCCTTGCAGATGGCGGCCGATGTGCCTGAATCCTACGAGCGTTTCATGGACGCTTTCCAGTTCATAAAGGATGTCGCCGTTGACTGGGACGACAGCCGCTATATCGAGGCCGAACCGGGCCGCTATATCGTCGTGGCCCGCAAGGCGAAGGGCAAGGATGACTGGTTTGTAGGATGTACCGCCTCGGAACACGGCCATGAGACCGTTCTTCCCCTGGACTTCCTCGACAAGGGGCGCAAGTACAAGGCGACCATCTATGCCGACGCTCCCGACGCGCACTATCTCGACAATCCGCAGGCTTACACGATTTCAACCAAAACCGTTAACGCCAAGAGCCGCCTCAAACTCAAAGCCGCTCCCGGCGGCGGTTTCGCGATTTCGATTACCCCCGTCGACTGAAATACATCACATACCTTAAACACTTACCATTATGCAAAAATCTACTCTGCTGATTTCCGCCATTATGCTCGCCTCGAGCGCTTTTGGCGCGAAGGCCGACTGCCTGTGGCTCGCGGGCGACGCTCTTTCCTACGGGTGGAGCCTTGACGACGCTACGGCGATTCTTTCAACTCCCGAGGATGCCGCCCTCTTTACCGGGACGGTTTATCTCCAGGGAGGAAAGGACTTCAAGTTCCTCACCACTACCGATTTCGGCAACGAGGAATACGGCTCCGCTCCCGACGCGACCCTGGTCGACGGTACAATCGCCATCGCCAAGGGGAAGGGCGATACCGGCTATGGCAAAATCCAGGTTCCCGAGGATGCCAACTACCTGATTACGGTAAACACCACCGCCATGTCGGCCACGATTGTTAAATCCGTATATCAGGAAAAGCCCGTCAATACAGCTTCGCTCTTCCTTGTCGGCGACGCTACCCCCAACGGATGGGACGTGATGAAAGGCACCCCGCTGTATCAGAACCCCGCCGAGCCTTACGTCCTTTCAAATCCCGCGATTGCGATGACCGCCGGCTCGTTCAAAATCGCTGCGGAGCTTAAAGGAGCTTGCTCCTTTGACGCTAAATACTGGTATTTCCGTAACGCCGAAGACGCCGCGAAAATCGCCCGCGCTCAGGACGGCGACCTCCAGTGGAGCATCACTGCCCCCGACACCTATTCCGTGACTGTCAACCTTAACACAGAGGCGATTGACATTGCACAGGTAAAACCCTCCGGCATCGATTCAGTTGAAGCCGCCGAGGCAACTCCCGCCGAGTACTACACCCTCGAAGGCATCCGCGTCGAGAATCCCGTCCGCGGGATCTACCTCCGCAAATGCGGCTCCACCATCACCAAGCTCTACGTCAAATAATCCCCGCCCCCCATACAGGTAAAATAGATTGTGAAATGGGCTGTGCCGACCTTGCGTCCGCACAGCCCATTTTCTACTTTTTTGCCTTTATTAGATAGAGGATTCTGACGACCCGGAGGGCCGTTAGGCCGCATCCTCAGGGTACGAGTTCCATGCCGCGGCGGATTGCCGCCTCGTTGGCCGGGATGAGGTGGTGGTGGCGTTCAGGCAGCGCCTTCTTCAGGCCGCGCACTACCGCCTCGACAGGCAGGTCAGGGCGCGCTTTCAGCAGGGCGCCGAGAAGAATCATGTTATATACTTTGGCCTGTCCGGCGGCGATCGTCGCCTCCATCGCGGGCACCGGGAGCACCCGGATGTCGGTACGTGTAGGTTCGCGGTGGATGTCATAGGGGTCGTAGATGAGCACTCCGCCCGGTTTTACCTTGCTCTCGAACTTGTCGAGACTCTGCTGGTTGAGGATTACGGCGGTGTCGTACGTGTCGAGCACGGGCGAGGAAATCGCCTCGTCCGACAGGATTACGGTTACATTGGCCGTGCCTCCGCGCTGTTCGGGTCCGTAGGAGGGCATCCAGGTGACCTCGAGGTCGTTTTCCAGGGCCGCGTATGCCAGTATCTTACCCATAGAGAGCACTCCCTGGCCGCCGAATCCGGCAATGATGATTTCGTCTTTCATGTGGTTGTGGTTTATGGGTTATTTGGCTTCCTTGGTGGTGTCCTTGAGGTCGCCTAAGGGGTAGTAGGGTACCATGTTCTCCTCCATCCACTTGTTGGACTTCTCAGGGGTGAGCTTCCAGCCGGAGGAGCAGGTAGATACGATTTCGACGAAGCTGGTGCCCTTCTTCTGGATGGCGTTGGTGAAGGCTTTCTTGATCGCGGCCTTCGCCTTGCGTGCGGCGGCGGCGGTGTGGACTGCCTGGCGGGTGACGTAGCAGGTGCCGTCGAGCAGCGACACTACGTTGGCGACCTTCAGAGGGAAGCCGTTGAGGTCGTGGCGGCGCCCGTAGGGGGTGGTGGCTGTCTTGGCTCCTTCGAGCGTGCAGGGGGACATCTGGCCGCCGGTCATGCCGTATATTCCGTTGTTGATTAGGATTATGGCGATATTCTCCCCGCGGGTGCAGGCGTGGATGGTCTCGGCGGTGCCGATCGCGGCCAGGTCACCGTCACCCTGGTAGGTGAACACGAGCTTCGAGGGGTTGAGGCGGCTTGCTGCGGTGGCGAGTGCCGGGGCGCGTCCGTGGGCGGCCTCGATCCAGTCGATGTCGATATAGTTGTAGGCGAACACGGCGCATCCTACCGGCGCGATGCCGATTGAGTCGTGCTCAAGGCCCATTTCGTCGATTACCTCGGCGACCAGCTTGTGTACAACGCCGTGGCTGCAGCCGGGGCAGTAGTGCATGTTCTTGTCGAGCAGGAGCTTGGGCCGGGCGTGAACTTTGTTCTCAGGACGTATGATTTCTTCGCGAGTCATTGTTAGTTCCTTTAAATGGTTAACGGTTTGGGCCTAAGCCTTGTCGATAAAATCGCGGCGGAGCGCGTCGAGCACCTCCTGCGGGTTCGGAACGATGCCCCCCATGCGGCCGTAGTGGCAGACTGGGATGTTCTGGTCTACGGCGAGACGAACGTCTTCTATCATCTGCCCGGCGTTGAGCTCAACGCAGAGCACTCCCTTGACGTTCTTGGAGGCTTCGCGGATGGCTTCGTACGGGAAGGGCCAGAGGGTGATCGGGCGGATGATACCTACCTTGATTCCATCCTTGCGGGCCTCGTCGATTGCCTTCCGGCAGATACGGGCGATGGAGCCGAAGGCCACGATCAGGTATTCCGCGTCCTCGATGCCGTAAGCCTCGTAGCGGACCTCGTTCTTTTCGATTTCGCGGTAGGTCGCCTGGAAGCGCTCGTTGTTCTTCTCCATCAGCGCGGAGTCAAGCTCGAGCGACGTGATTACGTTGTGGGAGCGGCCGGCGGTCTTGCCGGTGATTGCCCACGGGCACTGCTGGCGGATTTCCTCGTCGGTGCGGCGCGGGCGCTGTTCGGGCAGAACGACCTTTTCCATCATCTGGCCAACGATGCCGTCGGCCAGAATCATCGCCGGGGTGCGGTATTTGAAGGCCAGGTCGAAGCCCAGGCCTACGAAGTCGGCCATCTCCTGGACCGACGACGGAGCGAGCACGATCAGGTGGTAGTCGCCGTGGCCGCCACCCTTGGTAGCCTGGAAGTAGTCGGCCTGCGAGGGCTGGATTGTGCCGAGGCCGGGACCGCCGCGCATAACGTTGACGATGAGCGCGGGAAGTTCCGACGCGGCCAGATAGGAGATACCCTCCTGCATCAGGCTGACGCCGGGGGAGGAGGAGGAGGTCATGACCGCCTTGCCGGTGGCAGCTCCGCCGTAGACCATGTTGATCGACGCAACCTCGCTCTCGGCCTGAAGCACTACCATGCCGGTGGTTTCCCAGGGCATCTCTGCCTCAAGGGTCTCGAGGACTTCTGACTGGGGGGTGATCGGGTAGCCGAAATAGCCGTCGGCCCCGTAGCGGATAGCCGCGCGGGCAATCGCCTCGTTACCCTTCATAAGTTTTACTTCTTCTTTCATAAGTCTTGCTGTTTAAAGGGTTATTTGACTACCACGCGGTACACCTCGATGCAGGCGTCGGGACATACTACGGCGCAGGCGGCACACCCGATGCACGCCTCTTCGTTGGCCGGAAACGCGAAATGATAGCCGCGGTCGTTCACCTCCTTGGGCTGGAGGGAGAGCACGTCGCAGGGGCAGGCGACTACGCAGAGGTCGCAACCCTTGCAGCGCTCGGAATCGATCGTCACGGCACCGTGGATTTTACTCATCTTGCAACTGATTTAGAGTTTATGGCTGATTTAAGGTGTCCTTGTTTTATTAGGCTCCTGGTTATTTGAGCTGGGAGGCTACGAGCGACTCGAACTCCGCCTCCTGGAGGAAGCCCAGGGAGGTTGCTGTCTGGCCGTCGGGACGGATGAACAGCACCATGGGAATCGACTGCACGTTGTAGCGCGCCGCGAGTTCAGGATGCTGGTCAACGTCCACGCTGTAGAACAGGGCCTGTCCGGCATATTTCTCCGCCACAGCCTCGAAGTTGGGAGCGAACTGCTTGCAGGGGCCGCACCAGGTAGCGTTGAAATCGACTACGACGAGTTTCCCCGGTTCGGCCGGGAGCGCCGCGCCTTTCTCGAGTTCGATGACGGCTGGGGCGGTTTCCCCTACCGAGGCCATTTCCGTGGCCTGCTCCTCTGCGGCGGCTGTTTCTGCCTTGGCTTCGGTCTTCGCTCCGCAGGAGGCGAGGCATCCCGCGGCGACAAGAACGGCGGCGCTGAGGATTGTTTTACTGATAATATTCATATTCCGGTGTTGACTGGTTGGAAAACGGGAGACGCTTCCGGGGCTTTCTCGGCCCCGCTGCGCCTCCCGTCTTTATGTTTTGGATTTTAGAGGGCTGCCTTGAGGGCCTCGTTGGTGGTGTGTACGGCCTTGGCGCTTGCCGCGAAGAGGGCTTTTTCTTCTTCGTTGAGGTCGAACTCCACGATTTTCTCGATGCCGTTGCGGCCGATCACGCAGGGAACGCCGATGCAGAGGTCCTTTTCGCCGTATTCGCCGTCGAGGAGGGCCGAGCAGGAGATGAGTTTCTTCTGGTCGTGGAGGACGGCGGCCACCATCTGGGCCGATGCGGCGCCGGGAGCGTACCAGGCGGAGGTGCCGAGAAGGCCGGTGAGGGTCGCGCCACCTACCATGGTGTCGGCGGCTACCTTCTTAAGCTGCTCTTCGGGAAGAAGGGTCGAGGCGGGGATTCCGCGGTATGCGGCGTAGCGGGTCAGGGGGATCATGGTCTTGTCGCCGTGGCCGCCGATCACGATGCCTTCAACCTCGGTCGAGTTGGCCTTGAGGGCCTGCGAGAGGTAGTATTTGAAGCGGGCGCTGTCGAGGGCGCCGCCCATGCCGATGATGCGGTTCTTGGGCAGACCGGAAATCTTGTGGATCAGGTAGGTCATGGTGTCCATCGGGTTGGCAACACAGATGATGATGGCGTTGGGGGAGTGCTTCAGGACGCTCTCTGTAACGCTGCGCACAATCTTGGCGTTGACGCCGATGAGTTCTTCGCGGGTCATGCCCGGTTTGCGGGGAACGCCCGAGGTTATTACCACGACGTCGGAGTTCTCGGTCGCGGCATAGTCGTTTGTAACGCCGATGAGACGGTTCTGCAGCCCCAGGATATTGGCGGTCTGCATGATATCCATGGCCTTGCCTTCGGATACGCCTTCCTTGATGTCGATAAGAACTACTTCGTCGGCTACCTGGGTGGTAAGCAGAACGTTAGCTGTGGTGGCGCCCACATTGCCGGCGCCTACGACTGTTACTTTTGACATAGCTGTTGAGTGTTGATATGGTTTTGTGTTGGTTTATACTCGGTTTACAACATTGCAAATATAACGAAATATTTTGATATGAAATCGTTTTGAGGAAAATTAGTAAACATTTCCGATTTTTTTACTCTCCTCATAGGGCTTAGCCCCCCTTTCAGAACCCTGCCGTTGTGAAAAGTGGGTTGTTGGAGCACCACAGAAGGCGGTTTCGCCCCGATGACATGTCGCTTATGATTTTATCGGACGGTATCGCCGGGGCCGGCTTCGTCCCCCGCTCTCCGAGCCTGTCGGGAGAGATTTCAATCCTCAGCGCGTCCCATATCCCCGTCGCGAGTATATGGCCCAGGAATGTCGGGCCGGCTTCCACCAATACCGAGGTTATCCCGTCCATGAACATCGCGGCGAGGCGGTCCGCCCAGGGGGTGCGGTCGCCGTGGGGGATTATCACGCGTTCGGGCTGCTCAAGTCCTCCCTCCCAGTCGCGCACGTTGAGCCGGGCGTTGTCCGCCTCGACGGTCGCCGCTGTGGAAACAACCACCTGGTTTTCAGTCCGCAGCCGCATCGTTGAGAGCGTTGTCAGCGGGGTGGAGAACCGATAGGCAGGTTCTCCGGGCTGGCGCCGAATGTCCATAAAGCCGTCAGCCGACTGCGCCCATTTCAGTGTCACGAACGGTCGCCGCTGTTCCTGGGCGGTGAAAAAAACGTGGTTGAGCCGTCGGGACTCCGCCGCGAGAACGCCGGTCTTCACTTCTATTCCGGCCTCGCGGAGTATGCCGATTCCTCGGCCGTTGACCTTCGGGTTGGGGTCTCCGGCGGCTATGACGACCCGCTTGAAACGGCAGTCGCGGAGCAGGTTGGCGCATGGGGGCGTTTTGCCGTAGTGGGAGCAGGGTTCGAGCGTGACGTAAATCGTGCTTTCGGGTAGGAGCGCCCTGTCGGCATCGCTGACAGAGGCAACGGCGTTGACCTCGGCATGCCCCTCGCCGTAGCGGCGGTGCCATCCTTCGCCGATTACGCGTCCGTCGGGGGCGACGATTACAGCCCCGACCATGGGGTTTGAGCGGGTCAGTCCCCGTCCGTTCGCGGCGAGCTGTAACGCCCGCTTCATATATTCAATATCGTTCATGGGTACTTATTTGACGATTTCGGGATACCATTCGTTGCCATACCGGTCATAGGGGGCTACCGCGTACCAGTAGCCCGACGAGCGGGAGGGGGGGATGGTGAAGTCGTGGGTGTAGGTAACTCCGATTATGAACTCGGGCCGGAAGTTAACTCCGCTGGCAGCGAGCGCGTCAAGCGGGGAGAGTTTCGTCGGGACGGCGTAGACGACATAGCGCGTGTCGGGGTGGGGATACCAGTTTAGCCGCTCCCCGTCGCGTCGTAGTCCGCGGAGCGCGCCCGGATTCGGGGCCTCCTTCCAGGTCATCGGGGGCATCAGGGCAGGGCTGGCGAACTGGTTAGCGGCAAGGTAGTCCGTAAGGCCGGAGCATTTCTTTCCGGTCATGTATGAAACGGAATACAGCACATGGCCCGATGACGGGGCTATCTCCGTTCCGTAAATAGCGGCGTTATGCCGGCGGTTGGTCTCTACTTCGAGTCCCTGTTCCTTCCAGGCGGCGTTCCCCGCCGGAAGCGCCCCTATGTTCTGGCTGGAGAAGAAGTGGCGCCCGAAGCGGAACGCTGTCTCGCTCCACCATTTCGCCAGCGGCTCGTAGGGATTAGTGGCGTGGTCGGAAGCCCAGTATAGTTGCGGCGACACATAGTCGACCGTCCCTTCGGCGAGCCAGGGGAGGGGGTCGCAGAATATCCTGTCGTACATCCAGTCGTTTCCGACGGGGGGAGGGGTGAGTCCGTATTTCGCCGTGGCCTTTCCGTTGCCCCCCGCTACTCCCGCGGGGGAGATGCCGAATCTGACGTATGGTTTCTCCTCCTGGACCATGGCGTGGATTTCGCGCACTGTCTGGTGGACGTTCTCGCGCCGCTGGTCCGCCTCGGCCTTCGGGTCTGCTCCGGGCGTGAAGGGGAAGCGGTCGGGGTAGAAGTAATCATCGAAAATCAGGCCGTCGACATCATATTTGCTGATAATCTCGCGGCACACCTCAACGACATGGCGCCGCGCGTCGGGGTTTCCCGGGTCGAGAATCGCCATGACGGCGGGCTGCGCCGCGGGAGCCGGACGCCGTTTTTTCCCTTTCGCGCCTTTCGCTCGCTTGGGCCTCGCGGGCTTGTCGCGCATAGTCAACACCCACCCTTTCTCCATCGGGTTGAACGTTCCCTTGCCCGACGCTATCCGCCTCGGGCGCGGTTCCTCGTTCTTGGTCACGCGGAAAGGATTGACCCATGCGTGCAGCTCCATCCCGCGGGCATGGCACTCCCTGACGGCGAACTCCAACGGGTCCCAGGCCGGTTCCCCCTGCGGGTCCTTGCCGGTCAGGAACTCGCTCCACGGCTCGAGGGTCGAGCGGTAGAACGCGTCGGCCATCGGCCTTACCTGGAAGAATACGGCGTTGAATCCGGCTCCTTGCAGGAGGTCCAGGATTTCGACAAGTTCCTTCTTCTGCGCTTTCGCCACGGCCTCCCCGGTCCCTGTCTGCGAGGGCCAGTCAATGCCGTAGACTGTCGCGAGCCACGCTCCGCGCATTTCGTGTTTAGGTGTCTCGCCGGATGAGGCAAGCCCCGCCCCGGCGGCTATGGCCGGGAGCAGGGCGAGCAAAAGGGTAGTCAGTATGTTGCGTAACATTTACTTAGGAAAGTGGGAGCTTTTTTCTGTCAATATATTTTTCGAGGGGTTAGTCCTGCGGGGCGATTCGGATTTCCGCTCCTGCCGAATGGGCGGCGATGCGCGGGTTGTACTGGCTCTGGGCCTGGGCGGCGCCCGAGGCGAAATCCCCGGACTGGGCGGCGAACAGCTCGTAGCTCAGGCGGTAGGTACCCTTCGGCAGGTGGTCGATGAAGATGTTGGTCTGCGAGTCGCGGTTTTCGCGGTAGAAGCAGAGCCCTTCGGCCCATATCGGTTCGGGGAGCTGCGTCGCGGGTTCAAGCCCGGCGGCGCGCTTGTCGGCGATAACTACGTAGTCCATATCCTCCCCGACGGTGAGGGTCAGCTCGACGCGCACGCGGTCCCCTACCTTGAAGCTGTCGCCCGGCATCCATTCCGACCCGTTGAATACCGAGAGGGATTTCCCGATCGAGAGCTGGTCGCAGGAAGCGGGGCGAAGCTCGCTCATAGTTGCTTCGCGCAGGGTTACCACCGCTCCGAACGAGGGGTAGTTGGCCTGGCGGTCGATTGTCAGCTCGGCCGGTTTAGCAAGATACCGTGCGATGGGGGCGGTAAAGGTGCCGGTCGCGGTCTCCTTGTTGGCAGGTTCGATTATGTTGTCGGCCACGCGGATCACGGTTCCGGCCGGATTGACGGTCCATTTCGTCCCCGACGAGAGAATCGACGCTATCACCTGCGAGGTGATTACGGAGTTACCCCAGTCGCAGTTCTGTTTCTGAAGTATCAGCCACTGGCGGATTCTGTCGATGTCGGCGGCGTTCGGTTCTGTCTCGGCAAACGCGTCAAGTATGATGGAGGTCATACCTACCTTGTCGAGCGACCAGAACCACATGTCGTTGAGCTGCGCCCACCACATCCCCTTTTCGGGGCTTGTCGTGGCGTATTCGCGGAGCGACGAGAGTATCTGCCGGGCGGTGGCGTTGTAGCCGTTGCTGTTGAGAATCAGCGCGTCGACCGCCTTCCCTACAACGTTGTCATCCTTCCATCCGGCGATGCACTTCTGAACCTGCGATTTCGTTACGTTCGCGGCGCCAGCGGAGCGGCGCACATCCTTGAAGTGGTCGCGCAGCAGGACGTAATGCGAATAGTCGGCCTTGGGGTACTTGGCGAAATCCCTGGCTACCTCGCGGTCCATATAGGCGCACGCGTCGGCTATCATCTTGTCAAGCTCCTTGTTTTCGGGGAGCCATCCGAGGCGCTTGAGGTCGCCGAGCATACCGATAATATTATAGGTACACCATTCGGAGACGCGGGGATACTGCGTGGTCCAGTACCATCCTCCCTCCGGCGCGGCGGTCTTGCGCAGGTCGGCGATCGCCTTCTTGATTACCCCGGCGGTATTCTTGCTGTTGAGCAGCAGGGTAAGGCGCTGCATGCGCTCCGTGTCGGAGAGCGCCGCCTGGACCCACGGGGTTGAGTTCAGCAGCATCTCTTTCAGTTGCGAGTCCTTGTCGAGTTTCGACACCAGGGCTGAATCCTCGGGATTCTCGGCCCAGCGGCGCAGGGCGCGGGCTATTTCGGGGTTGTCGCGCATCAGTCCGTCGGCGACCGCGGCCGACAGCAGCGCGGCGGCGGCTTCGTTGGAAGAGTTAATCTGCCCCTCGCGGAGTCCCGGAAGCGCCGAGACTACCTCCCAGGCCGGATTCTCGGTGAAACTCAGCATTACCCGCGAACCCTTCCCGGCTTTCGGCAGCGGGAGGGTGAAGCGCGGTTCCCCGGGAGCGATGTAGAACATTTCCGATTCAACGACATTCTGCTCGGAGGGGAGCACGGCGATCAGGCTCTGTTCTCCGTCGGAGAAGTTGCCCGAGGTGGCCTTGACGCGGAAAATCACGCCGGGAGCGTTACCCGGGGCGGTTACCGGTATTGTCAGGGTATGGGAGCCCTTCGGCTCGATGGTGACGGGAGTTTCGGTCTCGGTCAGTGTCTCCCCTGTTCCCGACGCGGCTACCGACAGCGCGACGTTGACCGTCAGGACGGAGTCGGTGTTGTTCATGACAGTGGCGGCAATCGCGGCGCGGTCGTCGACGCGCAGGAAGCGGGGCGCGTTACCGCTGACCATCAGCGGCTTCGAGGCTACGATGTCGGCCTGCGTTGTCGCGGAGAGCATCTCCCGGTTGTAGGCCAGGGCGCGCAGGAGCCAGGTAGTGTTCGCGTCGGGCACGGTGTATTCAGCCGTCAGCGACCCGTCAGGCTCGGTCGTGAGCATCGGGCGGAAGAACGCCAGGGGGATTTCCGACGGTCTGTAAGTCTCGGCTCGTTTCTCCGGCTCATCCCCGGCTCCGGCTTCTGTTGACGCCTCCTCGGCAACCTCCTTATCGCTACCAAGGTCGGCGGTGGCTCCCGCGGCCATCGCGGGGGCTGCCATCTTCTGCTCGTTGGTAACCACGGAATCGTAGAGAACCATTTCGTCAGCGGCTTCCTCTTCGACCGCCTCGGCCTTCATCATCCGCGCTGTCGTGCGCATGCCGCGGATCATTATGTTCGGCCAGCCGAATCGTCGGCCGTAGGTGTTGAACTCAGGAGCGTCCATGCGGAAAGTCGGCAGGCGTTTGAAGCTCGACGTATGGTTGAACCACGAGCTGTCAAACTCAAACCCGCTGAACGACGGTACCCGCGGATACGAGTAGAAGGAACAGAAGGTCAGGGGATTGCTTTGCAGCACGTCAATCGCCTTATTGCTCATGTCGAGTATGACGGCGCTCTGCGCCTCGGCCCCGTTTTCAGGGATGACGCGGAGGGTGAGCTTTTCGGTATCGCCGGGTGTCACCTTGTCGCGGAAGGTCTCGATTTTTACCTTGATAGCCTTGGTGGAGGAGGCGGACGCTACCGCAACCCGGCTGGAATAGCTCTTGCAGTCGCGGACGCAGTCAAGCCGGATGTTGAGCGAGGGTTCCCCGCTCGGCAGAATGACGCTGACTGGGTGAACGCCCTGTTTCGGGGTGATCCACCGCTGTTCCATAATCCGTCCTTTCTCGTCGGTAATGGTCAGCAACACGTTTGCGTCAGCCGCGTTGCTACCTAAGAGGAAGGAGGCGGTGCCCCCGGCATCTGCAACCACGTTGTTCTCCGGCACCCACAGCGGCATGTCAACCGGGCATATGGGGGAGTCCGACCGGTAAAGCGTCACTTCGAGATTCTCTACCGGGTCGGCTGTCGCGGGGTTGACGGTCGCGAACGCAATTTTGTAGCGCCCCGCGGGGAGCGGCTTCAGCACCCCGGCAAGCGAACCGGTCGGGGTAACGCCGGTTACCGGCTTGAAGCCGGAAGTCGAGTCGGCGGCACTGATTGTGTAGCGCAGCGAGTCGGGCCGCGCCTCGCCGAGCGCGTCAAGCAGCTCGACCTTGGCGGCGATAGGCTTGTCGAGGTTGATTTGGCGCGGTATGCTGGTGCTGATGGCGTATGATTTGCCTTTGGTGAACGAGGCGTCGGCGGTCTGCGTCTCCCCGTTGGCCGAGGTTACGGCGATGTCGCAGAGGAAAAGCCCGTTAGGTGCGGGAGAGCTCTTTATGACGTTCGCCGGAATCTCGATTGTGAAATTCCCGTCCGCGTCGGTAGCGGCCTCGATGGAGCTGAAAACGGGGGACGTCCGGCTCCAGAACCATACCCCGGTGCGCACGCGGAGGTCTGTCTTTACTGTCGCGTCGGCTACGGGGAATCCGGCGAATGTCAGCGCCTTACCCTTTATTACCGCCGGCTGCGAGAGGTCCGCGGGGGGCGTTACCGAGGTCACTTCCGCCGTGAAGGTCGGGAGCTTGTAGTCGCTGACGGTGAACGAGTTGGTGGCGATATGCTCGGTATCGGTCTCTGCCACGATTGTGAAGTTGCCGGTCAGCCCTTCGGCGGGGATGGCGAACGCGCCTTGCGCCCGGCCCCATTCGTCGGTGGTGAAGGTCTGCTTGTCACATTCCTGATAGTTGGCGTCGTTCAGCCTGACTTTCAGCGTGATTCCGGCTGCTGGGCGTTTCAGCCCGGCTTTATCGCGTTGGAATACGGCGATTACGAAATCCACCGTGTCTCCCGGGCGGTATAGGCGGAGTGCCGTGTTGATGGCGCCGGTCAGGCGGCTCTCATCCTCCGATTCCGAGAATGACGTGAGGTTGAACACCGGGGAATAGCGGTCGTCCCCCCGGCGGAGCATGATGTTGCCGTATTCAGTCGACTTTATGTCGAGCACTCCGAGCGTGTCGGTAGCGCCCGGTTGCCGGGTGTAACCGGTGCGGCGGCTCCAGGGGCGGTACCATGCCTCGACTCCGCTCTGCGGCTTGCCGCTGACGGCGTCAACGGCTACCACCTCGCGCCTCCCGGCGGTCGCGACGGAGGCTCCCGAAAGGTTGGTGCAGCGCATGACCCTGACATTGTTCTCGACCGCCATCCCTTCGTAAACGGCTACGACGACATATCTTCCGACCTTGTCGAACGTGTGGCTCGCCTTGACTGTCTGGCGGAACGGCACCTCCCCGGTGAAGGAGACCTCTGTCGTGCTTGTCTGGGTACCCAACGCCCGGTAGTTCATATAGTTGTCATCCTCTTTTCCCGCCATGGCTTTCGTCACGTCGTAGAATTTCAGGGTCGCTTTTTTCAGGTTGCGGCCGCTGACCTCGATTTCAAACGGACGCCCCGGGGCGCATACCTCCGGGTAGCTCAGGCTGATGGACTTCTGCTCGATTTCGTTGAGGCGGTTCTTGGCCGCGTTGATGTCGTAATAACCGGGATGGGAGGTGACAAACGTTTTCAGCTCTGCGTAATAGTCGGCGCTCTCCGCGCTCCCGTAGTCGGGATAGGAGGCCGCGAGCAGGTATGCCCCGGCATATTCCGAAGCCTTGTTCTCGCAGTAGAGGGTCATGAACTTGCCGTTAAGCGGGTTTTCGGAATCTTCCGTGTCATCCCCGAAGAGGTGGCGCCCGATATATTTCAGCAGGTCTACCTGCGTCATGGCGCGCACAGCCTCGTCTGTCGGGTGCGCTTCCGTCCAGGCGCGGTAGATGTTTAGTATGCTGTTCAGCGGCGAGTTGGGCAGGGAGGGATATAGCGCCCCGTCGAGGGGATGCTCCAAAAGCGACGGGTTGAGGACGCTCTCCCCGTTGTCAAACGGCATCAGGTTCTCCGCCCCCTCGCTGGCCGCGAAATCGAACAGGGTGGGGTAGAAGCGCGTCGCGGTCTTGCCGTATGTGAGTGCCGTCGCATAGTCGGCCAAAGGCACGGCGAGCAGCGCCTCGCGGCTCGCAAGTGCCTCGTTGGTAAGGGTCTCTACTTTTTTTAGGAACTGGTCGCGGCTCCAGAGCGTGAAATCCCCCGCGGGTTCCCCGCCGATAGTCGGGCGTCGGTCGTATTTGTACTTGTCAGCAGTGTACGCGCTGCGGTAAAGCGTGGCTTCGAGTGTTTTCAGCATCCCCTTGGCCGCTGGGTCGGAGATAGCCTCTCCGGCTTCCGCGACTCGCTTGATGGCCGGAGCCAGCGAGTCGGTGGCAATTGCTGTCTTGGCCAGGGCCAGGCGCACCAAGGCGTTGACCGCCAACGGGCCGTTGTCGGCTTTGAGCGCCTTCTGTAGGTCGGCCTGCGCGGTTTTCTCTACTTTCTGCGGGAAAGCGAAGTCGGGCTTCGCGACCTGCGCCGGTAAATGAGTGCTCATCAGGAGGAGAAAGATTACGGTAAGAAACAGTTTTTTTGCCATAGCGTTTGCTCTGCTTGTGGGTTGGGCATGGTTTGCGTGGGGGTATGTCAAAATTACGCTCAATTTTTGAACCCGGATGGGGAAGGCGCTATCAGAAAGTTCCAGATGGGCCGTTATGATACGCCTTCATTCAAAACTTTGCGGGGATTCCGGGGGGTAACATCCCGGAATCCCCGCTGGTCTTGATGATTTTTGAATATACTGTTTTATTATTGTTCTCTAATCGGTATAACGGCGGTAGGAGGCGAATGTTTACTGCTGGGCCTTCTCACCTGCCGCGCGGGCGTTGCCGCGGAGGCGGTTGTGCTGGCGCATCATCGTGCGGGCGAACTTGCGGTCGGCATCCTTCAGGCGGAACAACTGCTTGGGAGTGAGCACCTCCTTGAATTTTGCGGCGTACTCCCGCTCGATTTCAGCCTGTTTTACCTTCGTGTCGTACATCGCCTCGGTTGCCTTTTCGTATTCGAGGTCGGAAGCGTCGGCGGCTTGCGATATGCGGCGCTCCATCTGGCGGGTATCCTCGTCAAGGGCGGCGCACTCGTCCTCCATCGCCTCGTACATGGGGAAGAACTTGTTTTGCTGCTCCTTGGTCAGTTCAAGCTCTTTCGCGAGGTAGTTGCGCTTGTACTGGCGCATCTCAGTCATCCATTGCTCGCGCGACGCCTTCCCCTGGGCCTCGGCCGAGGGAGCGGCGGTCGCCGCGGCGACCATCATCAGCGCTATGAGAATCAGCTTTTTCATCTGTGTCAAACTTCTGCTGTTTGTCCTTTTTGCTATCCGTTGGCGGTAGTCAGTCGTCCGTCGCTGCTGCCTGGCCGGCTTCTTCCGGGACAATATCCTCGGAGATTACCTCCTCGACATCGATTGAGTCCTCGTACATCTCCTCCCATACCTCGCGGCTCGAAATGTCGTCGTTGATATAGTCGTAGATGAAGTGCTCGTCGCTCAGGGCGCTTGACAGCACCTTGTTATTGTCGATTGACAGGTCAACGCCAGCCGATGGGGTCATCATCGTGAACATCTTGAGCATGCACCAAATTCCTGCGAACATCGCCGCCATATATACATATGGTCTCAGGCGCTGCCACGTTGTCTTCGGGCGCAGCACGACAGGCCGCTCCGCCTCCGGGTTTTCCGGAAGCCTTCCGGCCATCTCCTCGGCGAAAGACTCAAAGAAGCCCTCCGGGACCGTCATCCCGTCGCGCCTTCCGGCCTTCTCCAATATGTCGCTTTCTTTTCTCATCTCATTGTCTTTGAAGCATAAGCGGCCGTCCCTTCATCAGTCCGTTCCGCTCCGTTACATCCTTTTGACTACAACCCCTCCCAAAGGTTTAGCTCCCCCTCAAAAAAATAATCGCATCCGCACCCGTATGGTTGATTGCTGCGTTATGGAGGATGCGAAGAAACGCATCCATACATAATTGATGGGCGATAACTCCTTATTAGATACTTGGCCGTGCTAAATCCATAATGGTTCGAAGCTTGTTGACAAATTTTCGTTTTTCCCTTTCGTTTGCTGTTATCGTGGTCGTAATGTACTTTTGTCTTACGGTCATTGAAGAGTTTAACCGATTGTCAACTTCTGGGGTTATGCAAGAGGCAACTAAGATGGTCACCGCATTGGGATATTCGGCTAAGGTATTCTCAAAAGACTTTAACATCGCTCCTAAGCGCTCAAGTGCGCCAGCGGGGTCAAGCCCCGCTTTTATTTCAATAGCACCGACGATGTCTCCATTGGCGTTATACATTGTGACATCCGGTTCAGAGGAAAACACCACAGAATAGCCGTTATTTAGATTGATAGCCTTAACTAGTTCAACATTCGCAATAAAACTCTTTGCGTCAGTTGAGGATATTTCTATGGTGTTATTCGATTTATCTATGAAGGAAGTTACCTCGTTATTGTTAAGAAGTCCGTTCAATATTATGGTTCTGATAACACGTTCGCCCTCTGACCCTATTTGATTTCTCCAAGAGCCATCGATGTTAGCTCCTGCGGAGGAATACATCATACCTTCAAGTTTCTTGACATTCAGGCCGGATGCCACAGAAACCACAACGGAGAGCACTTGATTGATAGCCTTGGTAAGTTTTGCTATACTCTCCGCTTTGATTCTGTTTGAGTCAATTTTACCATTCTCGATAGATTCAATATTAGTTACTTTGGATATGGATGTTAGTCCTTTTTGGGGTAACATTGCTACCGATCTATAAAATCGTAGAAAAGTTGGATTGAGTTTTAATACTTTAGGATGCACAAACACTAAGGCTGGAGATATTTTGCTCTTTTGAAGTATTTCCCATGCATCCTCGTTGATATCCCATTCCGACCGTTTGCTCCAATCCAATTTGTCTCCCTCTATCGAGACAAATTTTTTCACTTTCATAAATAGAGAAAAATATCCGTTGGTATTCAGCCTGTTATAGAAGAATGTGGAACGAAGCAAATATTGTTCTTGAACTACTGTTTCAGGTACTTTTGCCATAATTAAGCGTCTTTGTCATTAAACCATTGTTCGAGGATAGATTTTGCAACAGCCTCGGCTAAGGCTGGGGGAACGGCATTTCCCACTTGACCGAACTGCGTCATAGTCGTTTTTCTTGAAGAACTATATGAGTCAAGTCTTACTCCCTTGATTTCCCAATAGATTGGAAAAGTTTGGAGACAGGCCAATTCTCTGACGGTTAACATTCTATCCTCATATGGGTGTATGAAATCCCGGTATCCGCTTCTTGTTACGGTATAGGATGGCTTATTTGGGTCTAATCGCCGATATGCGCAACCATAAATCTGCTCTATATCAGCGAGCTTACCGCCAATTGGCACTTTTTTTATCTTTGCCAGGGTTGAGGGCGAATGCGCCGTTACCACATGGTTGGGAATATGTTTAGTATCCATGTTTTTCTATTCGTTCTTTTATTGTTCCGGCTACTCGTTTGGCTGTCTCGGATGGTTGGTCAGGAGCAGGCAATGAACCTATGGCATCCCATACATTTTTTAAAGGAGAACCGCTTGGCTGAGGGTATTCATATGGCTTTCCCATTCTGTTTCCTACTAAGATTAACCTTTCTCTGTATTGAGGTGCTCCGTAATTAACGGCATCGAGCACTTTGGGTGGAGCGATACGATAATTGTAAACTGAGCCATTATATTCAATGGGTTTGCCCAGTTCCTCCAACAGCAATTCCATTGCTCGGCCTTTGTCCCAGTTAGTAAGTCCTTTTACATTTTCAAGTACAAATCCAAGGGGTAGTGTCTCTCTTACAACTCTGACAAATTCAAACAGCAATTTGCCTCGGTCGTCTTCCAATCCTTTACGCATTCCTGCCAGACTGAAACTTTGGCAAGGGGGACCGCCTATCACTAATGCCGCCTCACCAATTTTTAAACCCCCAGCTTTTAGTATTTCAGAGGAAGAGACTTCTGTGATACTCTTGTTGATAATTGGCAAGTCGGGCATATTGGTTCTTAATGTGTCGCAACAGGACGGGTCTATTTCTACGGCTACCGCCGTCTTAAACCCAGCCATACTGAAGCCGATGTCAAGCCCCCCTGCGCCAGAAAACAAACTTATGATTTTAAATTCCATTAGGCTTAGTTGTATTTTCTGATGCAAAGTTAATAAAACACGCTGAACTGCATAGCTTGTGAAATGTTGTTTTTTCTTGTCGCTTGGTGTGGCTATGTACGAAACTTGGGAAGTCCCTCTTATTCCCTTGCGGCGAAGTAGGATTCGATTTTGCGGACGGCCAGGTGGTAGGAGGCCTTGAGGGCGCCGACACTGGTGCCGAGGATTTCGGAAATCTGCTCGTACTTCATGTCGTCGAAGTATTTCATGTTGAATACCAGCCGCTGTTTCTCGGGGAGGGTGGCGACGGCCTTTCGCAGCTCTTTGGAGAGGGCTTCCCCGTCGGTCCATTCGTCGGCTTCGATAAGGTCGGCCATGCGCCCCTCTTCGTCGTCAAGACTGACGCTCAACCGCTTGCGCTCGCGGGCGAGATGCGTCAGGCTCTCGTTGATGGCGATTTTGTACAGCCAGGTCGAGAGGCGCGCGTCGCCGCGGAACTGCTCGATTGACTGCCAGGCTTTCAGGAACGTGTTCTGGAGGATGTCGGAGGCATCGTCGTGGTTCTGCACCATCCGTCGGATTTGCCAGTAGAGAGGCTCGGAATAAATCTTCATCACCTCGTTGAACGCGGCGCGGCAGGTCGACGGCTCGCGCAACCTGCCGATAAGTTCCTGGTTCTCCTGAGGTGTTTCTTTCGACATCCCTGTTTGTTTGATTTCGGGTTTAGGGTTAGGACGGACTCAAAATAAATTCGCCCAAATACATAATATGCCTCAAATTTAACAATTTCCCAGCTAACGGCAAAGCCGCCGCACCTTTTTTATATTTTATTAAGGTGCGACGGCTTTACTCGCCAAGCGATAATCGGATTAGCTTCCGGCAATTTTACCAGCCGGATGGTAGGGCGCTGTCAGAGTGGTTCAGGGGAGGCTGACGGGAGCAATCTAAGGATTGTGACCGAGGCCGAATCCTTCAAGCGACGCCCCAGATGAGCCGCATCCTGATACCAGCCGGATGGTAGGGCGCTGTCAGAGTGGTTCAGATGGTAGGAGCTTGGAGGCGAGGCTGACGGGAGCAATCTAAGGATTGTGACCGAGGCCGAGCCTCCGAGCGACGCCCCAGATGAGCCGCTATGACACGCCCCAAAGCCCTAAAGGCGCGTGAGTGACAGTTGGTCGATAAGCGCGTGATTAGTCGTCCCGTTCATGTTCGCGTCAAGCGGCGTATAGCGCACGCTGATATTGTGGCGTCCAGCCGACAGGTTGAGCCGGAGCACGTTCGTCGTTCCCCAGTCGTTCCAGTTGCCGACTCCGCGCTGCGGCATCACGATGGTTCCCAGGCGTTTGCCGTCGACATATACCGAGCGGATGGCGCATTTGTTCTCCGTGTTGACCGGGCCGTTGCCGTTGGAGTAGCGGAAGGTCAGGGCATAGGTGCCTGCATGCTTGACGTCGACCGGCACGGTTATGTCGCGGGTCGTCTTGTCGGTCTCAGCGAATCCCTGGCCGCGGAAACCGAGTACCGGGCTTTTCGGCAGGTTGCACGCCTCGGCGGACGCTATGCGGGTCGTTTCCGACGGCATCTGTTCGACGATTGACGGGCGGTTGGAGCGCGGTTCGGAAGCGAAGCTCTCGACCCCGTCGCCGCTAACGCCGACCACGAGGTATTCCCCCGGAACAGTCGCGTTGTAGCTCGTCTGGCGCGTCTCGGCTACCTTCTTGCCGTCGCGGTAGATATCGTAATGGCCGATATATTCGATCGGGTTCCATTGCAGGAGGTTGTTCACCGGGATTCCCTCGCCGTCGAGCGCCGGGTCGTTGGAGAGCCATGCGACCGGTGTCAGCGGCGCCTTCACGTTGGGCGTCTCGTTGACCCTCGCGGGAAGGGGATTGTTGTTGTCCATCACGATGCGGATGTTGTTCTCTCCCCGGATGTCGGCGGGGATAAACGGAGCGTGCTCCTTCCCGTTGAGGGTGAACCGCTTGATTCGGTCGCCGTACCCCTCGACGGTAATGTTGAGGATGGCGTCGCGGTAGTGGAGGCCCGTAAGCGAGCGTGTGTCCTCCATCTCCTTGGGTATGAACGGGCTGAAACGGATGCCGTCGGTCTCGTACTGGACTCCGAAGAGCATCTTGAGGGTCAGAGCGATGTTGCCCGACAGGCACCACAGCATGTTCGACGAGTTAAGCTCGGTCGCGATGTCGCCGTTGTCGAGCACGAAGTTCTCCTTGTTCGTGGCGAAGAGCGCCGCAGGGCGGAATATCGAGCCGATGCCCTGCATCACCCCCTCGCTGTTCCCGGCCTTGGCGTTGGCGAGCGTCCAGTAAGCCGCCACCCACGGCCACAGCGAGTTGTTGTGGTACGGGGGCATGTCGGCGATTTGCGGGAAGAATATGCCGGTGCCGAACGGCGTGGTCGGGTTCTTCTGCGTGATCACGCGGGCGCGCCCCGGGTCGGCCACGTCATAGAGGATAGCCAGCGCCTCTCCGAGGGTCTCCGCCCGCGGGTTGAGAATCGGGAACTCGCGGCCGTAGACGTACATCGCGTAATAACCCTTGTCCTCCATCCACAGCTCCCGGTTTATGGCCTCGGCGAGCTTGTCGGCGCGGCGGTTGTAGGTCGCCGCGTCCTCCTTGTGGCCAAGAATCGAGGCGATTTCGGCGAGCGTGCGCCACGCCTGCGCGTGTACGACGCTGGTACCCAGGGCCTCGCTCTGGTATATGTCGGCCGTCTGCATCCATTTCGGATAGCTCTGCTCGCGCCAGTCGATAAAGGATGTTTCTCCGCGTACAAGCCCTGTCTCAGGGTCGTAAATCGTTTGGTAATCGTCTTCGAGCGAGTTCTTTATCACGGGGTATATCTTTTCGAGCCATTGCTTGTCGCCTGTGCTCTTGTAGACCTCGAATGCGGCTATGCCCCATATCTCGCGGTCGGAGCTTACGGGCCACGCGCCACCCGAACCGGTGTCCTGGATGATACGCCCCGTCGGGGAAATCTTGTGTTCCAGCGAAATCCGCGACACCTCCGGCTGAAGGGCCGCCATGGCGAGGATAATAGAGTAGGACACGTCGCGGGTCCACACGCCCGGCCACTCCTTCCCGGTGCGCAGCGTCGAGTCCGGCTCGACCGCGTTCACCATCTCGTCAAGCCCCATCGTGTAAATCGCATCGTGAAGCGTGTTCGACGAGCGCAGCCGCGGATAAGCCGAGAGGTCGTTGCGGCGCTTCCACGTCTTCTCAACCGGCATGAAGAAGCCAGGCTGGGCCGAATAGTCTGAAATAATCTCCTCGTTGTTAGGCGCATAAGCTTTGAACGGCCCCTGAAATATCGTGTCAGCCTCCCAGCGGTATGCCGGAGTCTCAACGATAACCCCTTCGGTCATCGAAGCCCCCGCAACCGGCGCGGCTAAAGCCGCCGCCACTGCCGCCGCTCCGAGCCTTCCGGCTGCGATTGCCTTGGCCCCGATGCCGCGGCGACTTCTTTCCATATCTCGTATCATCTGATGAAAACTTGTCGGTTTGTGTTAATCTTTATGGTATATGTAATTCCTTGCCCGATAATATTTTGCCTAATTATCGGACAACACGTCCCCGCGGCTGCCGACAATTCTGTATGGCTCTCTCCACACCCGTCCGGCAAACCCGCCTGTCCGTTCCCAACAAAGTTACAACAAATAATCGAAATATCCCCCTCTCCCCCTCCCCCAAACCGCCCCCGATTATCCAAATAATAGTTAAAACCGCTCCCCACTCCCTGCTGTCCAAACAGATTCCTCTCCCTCAAACCCCGAAGAACCCGAACTTACATACCCGTATATGCCCAGGTTAATTGTCTACACATTGTGTATACAATTTTTCATCTGGAAAGACCTTTGAGAAGCGCATCATTTGTCTGAGATGTTTTTCTGAAAAGAATGTATGGATTCCTGCCGGTTTGTCCGTTACTAATTTCGCTATGCGCGATACAGGCGTCCTCGATTATATCTCGGTGGAGAGGAGCATGTCTACGAGGTTGAACCGTACTTTGCGGTAGAGCATCATGCCCCTTAGGCCGAGGTTGTTGTCGTCCATATAGTAGTCCCCGTCATGCTCGGTCTGGACTTCGATAGTGGGGATTGTTACGGAATTGCCCCCGAGGGTCAGCGCCGCGTCAGGAAGTTTATAGCATAAGACGGACCAAACGCCTCCGACACCCCCTTGCCGGATGGTGTCGCTCCGGCAGTTCTCCGTGAGATATTCCTTGTTCCGCTCGAAAAACGCCTTGTTGAGCATCCCGTAGGACGCGTCCCCGGAGTCGAGCTTTATCAATAACGGTTGACGGTTGATTTCGGCGGTGGTCAGGAGGTTCATCCCTGAGGAGAAGCACATATTGGGCCGGACATCAGAGGGCGCGGACGCTATCCGCGGAATCTGGATTTCCTTTGCTGAAAAGTCAAGGGTGACATCTTTCAGTTGCAGCATCAGCTCGCTTCCGACAATAAATTCCAATACACCGATGTATTTGTCCGCCTCCTCGTTATGGCTCCGAATGTCAATCACATAGAAAGGCACATCGTTGACCGTTATGTTCCCTAACCTTAATTCTTTGGCAATCGCATAGCGCCCGGCGGACGCTTTTACGCCTGTCGCTTCGGCATTCGCGTCCAGCAGCTCCAGCCCATAGGCGGTTGCCAGGGAGTCGGTTATGACGTTGACCCCGGCACCGGTGTCAAACGTTATCTTCGCAGGATTCCCGTTTATCGCCGCTTCGGTAATCCGCATCATGCATTGTCCGCTCTCAGGTTTGCCCGCCGCGACAATTTCAAAAGGAATCACCCCTTTTTCCCCATTGATAGAAACGCAGTAGGGCGAATATCTTGTCAAAGCCTTGTATCGCGCCGCCATATCGGCATAAGGCCTGAGGCTCGCCGAGTTGACCGCCTGGTATGCGGCTGTCAGGACGGATGACAACACCTCATGGGCTTCCTCATTCCTCCCCGTGCGGCTCAGATCCATCGAATACATTACCGAGCTTTGCAGCAGCAGGTTCAGGTCAAGGTTCTCCGACTGGGTCTTAAGAAGTTCGTCAAAAGCCGGTATGGAGATGTCGGGCCGGTTGAACCGATTCCCGATCAGACAGCGGGAGAAAACTTCCAGGAACGGGTTTATGGAGTCCTTGGGCGCGCTGTGGTATGTGTCATACAGGCCGAAATTGTCCGACGAGTTCATTGCCGCGCCGATGCGTTCGTCGAAGCTCTCCGCGCTCGCCGAAAGTACCCAAACGACGGCCGCGATAAAGAAAAGGAGTTTCTTCATATAGTTGTTTTGATAAACACAAAGTTACAGAAAATAATCGTAATAATTATTGATGCAGAGAACAAGATTTGGTCACCGCAAAATCGGATTCGCAATTTTGTGAATATTTGGAAAACTTTTTATATCTTTGCCTCGTGATAGAAATTGTATGATTGTCGAATTTGGAGAAGAGTATCTGAGAGACCTTTACACCAAGGGAGAATGCGGCGATAAAAGACATCGTTACAGAATTGATGTGGTCAAACGTTATAAGCGCGGAATTGATTATCTCAAATGGGCTGCTCGTAAGGAGGACTTGTTTCGCATTAATTCCCTGAATTTCGAGGCGTTAAAGGGGGATAAGATTGGACGGTTCTCAATCAGGGTTAACGACCGGTACCGCATTGAGTTCACTATGCGGGAAACGGTCGAAGAGCCTATTCTGACAATCTGCAATATTGTTGAACTCTCAAATCACTATGATTGATATGATTACACTTCCTGGTATGAAATCTGATATGATAGCGAACAATCTAACTCCGTTTGAGCCTACCCATCCGGGGGAACTCATAAGGGACGAACTTGAGGCTCGGAATCTTACTCAGGCCAAACTCGCCGAAAGTATAGGTGTCGCTCCCTCGCTTCTTAATGAAATAATCAAGGGGAAGAGAGGTGTCAATACGGAAATGGCTTTGCTAATGGAGGCGGCATTGAATTTGCCGGCCGATTTATTGCTCAGTCTTCAGAGTGATTATAATATGCAGATGGCAAAATCGGATGCTTCTTTTATGAAGCGCCTATCCTCTATCCGCAATATTGCTGCGTTGTTGTGATTGAATAGCGGTATGAAAATCAGAATTTTACTGGCGGCGGTGGCGGTTGTCGCCGCGGCGGGATCAGGATGGGCGGGCGATGCCCGCGGCGCTCAGGGAGAGGCGCGGAACGAGGGGTTCCGGGCCGAGGAGGTAACGGTGCGGAGCGGCGGCGTGACGCTCGGTGGGACGCTGACGCGGCCAGCGGGTACGCCGAAAGCCGCCCTCGTGCTCGCCTCGGGGAGCGGCGCGCAGGACCGCGACGAGGAGGTGCTCGGCCACAGACCCTTCAAGGCGATTGCCGAATATCTCGCCGGGAAGGGGTATGCCGTACTCCGTATGGACGACCGCAGCGTAGGGGAAAGCGGCGGTGACGCTTCCGCAATAACTATGAATGATTACGTCTCAGACATATCCTCTGCCATAGGAATGCTTGACTCCATACTTCCGGCGAGTGTGCCGAAAGGTGTGCTGGGGCATTCCGAAGGTGGAAACGCCGCGGTTAAGACTTCCCTCGCAGATTCCCGGTGCCGTTTTATCGTCACCCTCGCGGCTCCCGCGTGGCCCGGCGACTCGGTCATTATGTCGCAGGCCCGCGCGATGGCTACGGCGATGACGGGGAAATGGGACGGCGAGGCTGACCAGCGTCGCATCCTGGAGCTTGTGAAGTCCCCGCTGCCGACTTTTACTCTTGCCCCGACGCTCTATTCCGAGCTGGGCCGCGTGTTCGGCTCCGCCGCCGAGCTGCCGCAGGTGAAGAAACAGATTCAGCAGCAGGTCGATGTGCTCGTCTCCCCGGCCTACCGCTCCCTGGTGCGCTATAACCCGGCGGAGGATATGCGTAAGGTCGCCGTGCCCTGGCTTGCCCTTAACGGCGACAAGGATTTCCAGGTGCTCCCGGAAAACCTGTCGGCCATCGCGGAATTGAACCCGGGGGCGCGGACCAGGCTCCTCCCCGGCCATAACCATTTGTTCCTGGAATGTCATTCCGGCTTCCCGACGGAATACTCATCCCTCCCCGGCGACATATCCCATGAAACACTGGAAGCTATAGCTTCCTGGCTCGACGAGCTTACCGCCGCCGGAGGAATCAGCGCTGCCCGCTGACAGTCAGCCGATAATGTAGCGGCTGAACGGGAGAAGCGAAATCAGTTTCGCCAGCACGCAGCAGACGACGAACGTTATCGTCCCAACGGTCAGGATCGTCCATTGCGTGGGAAGGAATCCAGCGACTACCGAATAGACCGCCCCGAGGATGAATATGTGCATCAGATACACTCCGTAGCTCAGCACGGAAACCTCCTTCACGATTCCGTAACCATCTCTCTGTCTGCTGAAAAGCGCCCGGATAATGATGAACGCTCCGAAGCTCATCGCGATCACGTTCGGGGTGCAGAAACGCCAGCTCAGTTCGAGTTCCCGGAGGGTTTCGGCTGTCGGAATCCGGTCATACCAGATTGTGGCGGTGAAATAATAGCCAAGCAGGTAAAGCAGCAAACCGGCCATGATGCTCCGCTTCGAGCTCCATTCGACGTAATGCTTTGTGTAATGGGCCAGTACGACATATCCGAGGAAGCCGGAGAAGTACCAGAGCATGTTGAACTCGTTCCAGTAACATTCGCCGTAGACGTCGCCGACAGCGCTTCTGAGGTACGGGAAGAAGGAGGATAGAAACCAAAGGCAAAGAAACGCCTCTTCCCCTCGCCGTCCGGCCTTCTCAAGCCAGGGGGAGATGACCGGCATAAAGAGGTACAGCCCTATGAGCATGTATATGAACCACATATGTCCGCTGGCGGCGTTGAAGTTGTAGGTCAGTCTAAGCAAAGAGGCTCCTACTTCTGAAAGTTCCGCTCCTCCCCACAGATACGGAAGCGCGGCGTACAGCAGCGACCATACCGCGAACGGGATAACCACCCTCGTAAGGCGCCGTTTGAAAAACAGCGCCGCACTCTCTTTCAGCGGGACAAGCAGAAAGGCCGAAATCATAACGAACAGCGGCACGGAGCATCGGAAGGCGCTGTCAATCAGGCTCACCCAAAAGCCGTCGTTCAGATTGCGGATTCCTATACTGTCGCCGTCGATGAAGAAAAACTCGCAGGAGTGTACCATGATAACCATAAAGCAGGCAATCACGCGCATATAGTCGAGAAATACGATTCTTTTTCCCATTTTGTTGTTGGTGTTCGTGTTATGATGATTAACTTTGCAAAGTTAGAACTAAACCGCAATTGCGGAAATACTGAAAAATAACCATATCGAACCTGTATGGACATATTACGCAAGGAACTGAACCAGGTCTATGCCTCTCAGAATCTCGGCGCGGAGAGGCTTGACCGCGGCGAGCTTGAACGATGCAAGGCGTTGGCCGAGAACCTGGTGGCCGTGACCGACGGGGCGGCGGTGATAACCGATGTGTCGAACGACAGCAGCTTCCTCTGCACCGGGGCACTCTGCCGCCTCTTAGGGCTCGCGCCGTGCGACGGGATGGTGTGCGAGCTGGATTCGAGCGATGAAGATGTGATTTACGAGCGGCTCCATCCCGAGGACCTGGTCGAGAAGCGCATGCTCGAGTACGAGCTGTTCAAACTGGTTGACGCTCTGCCGCCCGAAGAAAAACGTAACTATAAGGCGACCTGCACGATACGCATCCTCGACGGCGAGGGGCGCTTCCGGCTGATTGACAACAGCACGCAGGTGCTCCGCCTCTCTCCGGCGGGGAAGATGTGGCTTGTGCTGTGCCGTTACGATGTCTCTCCGAGGAAGTCGTACGACGAGGGGGTCGGCATCGACGTGCGGATTTTGAATAACCATACGGGGGAGAGCCGCGCGCTGGAGCTTACCGAACGCCGGACGCGGGTGCTGACCGACCGCGAAAAGGAGGTGCTGACCCTGATTCGCGACGGACTCCCGAGCAAGCAGATCGCGGACGAGCTTGATATAAGCATACATACGGTAAACCGCCATCGGCAGAATATTCTGGAGAAACTAAGCGTCGGGAACTCCGTTGAGGCGGTGTTCGCCGCGACGGCGATGCGCTTGATTTAGAGGGCGTATCAGAATGGCCCATCTGGGTCGTCGCTTGAAGGATTCAGCCTCGGTCACAATCTTCAGATTGCTCCCGTCGGCCTCACCTCCAAGCTCCTACCATCTGGACCATTCTGATAGCACCCTCCCATCCGGGTACAAAGTAAGGGAAATCACAATTTTTGATATTATTGAAGGCGCTGATGGTTATTAATCAGTATTGCGGGGGCCGGAGCGACAGGGTAAATTCGCGGTAAATTAACCTGTTATGAAAAAGATTCTGATTCCGGTCCTGTCGGCCTTTATGGTTAGCCATATGGCGGCCGCGGAGAAGGCAAATGATTTTGACTGGGGTAACGCGACGGTATATTTCGTGATTACCGACCGGTTCTGCAACGGCGATTCGACAAACGATGTCAACTACGGACGCGTCGTCGACTACGGGTCGGAGCGGCTGAACGCGGCGACATTCCACGGCGGCGACTTCAAAGGGATGACCCGGAAGGCCGAAGAGGGGTATTTCAGGGAGTTGGGGGTGGATGTAGTCTGGATGACAGATGTTTACGAGCAGATTCACGGCTGGATGACGGGGAGCGGCGCTGTCAATGACTTTCCGCATTACGGTTACCACGGTTACTATCCCCTTGATTATACGCAGATTGACAAGAATTATGGCACGGTGGCCGAGTTCCGCGAGCTGGTCGACACGCTGCATGCCCAGGGTATCCGGGTGATGCTCGGGGCGAATCTCAACGATCCCGGCTATCCGACCCTGCTTGACGCGGTACAGCTCGGATTCGCCGAAACCGGGCTGACCGAGGAAGAGGCCGCCCGCCATATCCGGGAGTGGAGCTACGACAAGTTTTTCGAGGGGCGCGCCGGCTGGAACGGATGGTACGACCGGAGATGGATCCGTATGCCCGACGAGGGATGGGATGAGAGCGACCCGCTTCAGGCTACTCTTTACGGGATGCCTGATTTCAAGGACGAGAGCGAGGAGCCGGTCGCCATTCCCCCCTTCCTGACCCGCAAATGGGAGATGGAGGGGCGGAGCAATGACGCGTGGGTAAACCCCTCGGCGCTCCCGCTCCGCGAGAGCCGCGACTGGTCGCCTATGCGCTACGTCATAGCCTGGATCGCGTCGTGGGTTGAGGAGTTCGGCATTGACGGCTTCCGCTGCGACATAGTCGAGAATGTGCGGCTCGACCGTTGGAAGGAGCTGAACGCCGCCTGTAACGAGGCGTTGGGAAAATGGAGGAGGAAGCACGCCGGAGAACCCGCCGCCGACTGGACCGACCGATTTTATATGACGGGAGATTTCGATTGCGCATCAATTGATTACAAGCCTGAGTACGCCGCTGCCGGGTTCTCGAGCTTGGTCAACTTCTACCTGCCGAAACGAGGTGACCTCGACGGTATCGTCTATGCCTGGCAGGCGTATGCCGACAGCGTGCAGGCCCATCCCGGCTGGCATCCGTTCAGCTATCTCAACAATTCCTACCACCGCGACGCCGATATGGGAAACCTCGCCGCTTGCGCGACGTCGCTACTGCTCGCTCCCGGGGTGGCGCAGATTTTCTACGGCGATGAAACGGGACGCGGGCTGAGCGACGCCCGGCTGAACGTCGACAGCGACCAGGCGTTCCGGTCGGATATGAACTGGAACGACATCGATACCGCTGCTCTCGCCCATTTCCGCAAGTTGGGCAAAATCAGGCGCTCACACCCCGCGATAGGGAAGGGGCGGCAGACCACCATCGACACTCATACCTGTTTCCGCGAATACGGGGATGACAAGGTACTGATTTCACTGATGCCCGGGAAGCCCGGCGGCATCCCCGCCCGTGGAGCGTTCCCCGACGGCACCCGCATTATCGACCTCTACTCCGGCGAGGAGGCCGTCGTCACCGCCGGCCGCGTCCGCCTATCCTCCGCCACCCCGGTAGCCGTTCTTGTCTGCTGCCAGGAATAGGACACCCGCCTTCCGGCGGGCGCACTGGACAGGGGTTACTTTCGGAGGGGAAAGGGAATCAGGGTAAGGGGATTAGGAGGGGGAGAGGTCGGCGCGGCTTTTGCTCTTGGTGACGAGGAAGACGCCGGTGAAGATGAGGAGGATGGCGATGGCGTTGGGGAGGGTGAAGCGGCCTACGCCGGCGATTACGGCGGCGATGGTGGCGACAATCGGCTGCACGTAGTTGTACATCGCGGTGACGGTCGGACGCAGGTTTTTCTGCCCGAAGGGGAGCAGGAGGTAGCTGATGAATGTCGGGCCGACGACGAAAAAGAGGATTCCCCATAAAGCCGCCGGGGCGACGGCCTCCCAGTCGGTCGAAATCCATTCGTTGTAGGTGAAGGGGATGACGCAGATGCTCGCGTAGGTGAACATCCATTTCATCAGTGTTATCGGGCGGTATTTGGAAATCAGTCCTTTATAAAATACGAGGTAGCAACTGAAGCTTGTCTGGGCGACAATCACAATCAGGTCCCCGGCCCATGAGCCGGCGCTTCCGCCTGTGTGGCTTCCGAGGATGAGGGTCAGAGCGCCGATCGCGCCGAGGAATACTCCGCCGACTTTCAGCTTCGTTACGGGCTCGCGGAGGACGATGGCGGCGAGCACCATGGTGATAATCGGCATGCTGGTAGCGATGATGGAGGTGTTGATCGGGGATGTCAGGCTCAGTCCCCATACGAAGCAACACTGGTTGATGACAATCCCGAGCAGCGAGGCGAAAAACATCGAGAGGAGGTCCTGTGGGCTGACTTTCTCCGGTTTTGTGAACAGGGACAGCGCCCAAAAAAGAATCGCGGCGCCGATCATACGGCTGTCGCTCAGAAGAATGGGGGAAATACCTCCCATCAAGATTATCTTGCCCACGGGGGCGCTGACGCCCCACATAATCTCGGCCCCTAACATGGCCGAGTGGCCTTTTAACTTGCCGTATTTTTCCATAAGAAAACGCTATTGGAAACTTCGGCGCGAAGTTACGGCAAATTTCGGGAACGGCAAAGGGGGGAGCGGAGAGGGATCAGGGCTGACGCATCTTAATTTTTTACAACGTCAAAACTTTTTAATGCGTAAAGGAGATAGTCGTTGTCCCACCCGG
>ERZ808035.207-NODE-207-length-65690-cov-29.472696_pt1 | contig 65690 bp, 59 predicted proteins | sample MGYA00380189_ERZ808035 | MGnify/ENA primary metagenome ERZ808035 (study PRJEB31490, sample SAMN06133407) | mouse gut metagenome | isolation source: M5_1 | host: mice | place: China: Chengdu | collected 2015-05 ... | reverse complement strand
TTTCCTCGAATATGGCATCGTTCTTCGCGTCGTAGTAATACGCCAATTTTTCAACATCTTCGGTTTTACATCGAGTAGTGGGTATGCCTGTGTAATATTCTTTGCTGTTATATGCTATTTTAACGGATGAACCACCCCTGAATCCACCGCTACGATTTACTTCCAATATATGAAAATCAGTAATTGGATGTTGGGATGATACAATATCTGTTCTATGTTCATACTCCTTCAACACATATATTGCCAGTCCTGCCAGAACAATGTTTATTACCGAAACAACAAGAACCCATTTGTTAATTTTCATCGTTTTCCTCCTTTCCTGTTGACAAGCCAAAGAAAGCAACAAACGTAGTAACGCCGTCGCTATCAGTCGAGAGGTGATGCCGTGTCATTCCGATTATTTTCATCCGCTGTTTCATGTAAAAATACTCTAAGCTGCACAAAATTACGCATTTTACTTGAAAGAATGCGATTTGGGGGCAGAAATGATTTAAGAACTAACGATTTGATGATTCAGGTTATGGATACGACGATAAAACGGTCCATTGTAAATGCAAGAATCCCGTTTATAAATACATCTTGGAATTATTCCAAGTTCCATTTTTTATCCCTACTTTTGTGAGTGAAAAGCACACTATTCTTCTATACGTCACGCATATGCAGATAAAAATTATTTCTGTTACCTATTTGTTGCTTGCAAACACATAAATCTATTTATACAACTATAAATCAAGAATATAACATTGTGCATTGGTTAGTAGCCCACTATAACTACACGCTTTGCTTTCGTAGTTGTGGGCTCTCCCGAGGGGATTATGGCTTTGCCCTAATAACCCACTCAGGGCGTTCACCCCTGAGAACCCCGGGCAAAGAGTGACCCTCTCTTTGCAAACTCCGCTTAGGAAACTGTCCTAAGAACCTTATCAATTCGTTTCACTCAAAATTAAGAACAGGAAAAATGGCACAGACATCAGACCACATCAAGCCTTGCAACATAGGCAGCAGCGAGGCACACAACAGACGCACCCAGGAATATCTCAAACGTATTAACAAGGATCGGCTCTATATCAGAAGCGACCTTACACCGAAAAACTCGTCATGGGAGTCCTCGCTGATGGAGGGAAAGGACTTGACCGCTTATTACAATGAAATCGCCCGGATGGTAAAAGAGAAAACGGGACGTGCCATGCAGACAAAGGAGCGAACAGTCACCGACAAAAAGACCGGCAAGACAAAAGTCGTCAATGGCAGTTCTCCGCTTCGTGAGAGCGTGGTGGTGTGCAAACAAGACACGACCATAGACCAGCTTAGGAAGTATTGCGACCGCTGCCATGATCGATGGGGAATCACAGCCCTGCAAATCTTCATCCACCAGGACGAGGGACATTACGGCATACCGGGCGACAACTCCACATGGAAACCGAACAGCCATGCCCATATCGTATGGGACTGGATGAATCATGAGACAGGCAAATCCTGCAAGCTCGGTAAAGTTGACATGAGCCTGATGCAGGACATGGTGGCGGAATGTCTTGAAATGGAGCGTGGCACTCGAAAACAGGAAACAGGCAATGAACATCTGGAACGCACGGACTTCATCATTGCCAAGCAAAAACAGGAGATGGAAGAAGCCGCCAACAAAAAGAAACACCTTGAACACGAGAACCAAGTCCGCAAGAAAATCGGCGCGGAACTGGATGAAGAAATTGCCCGTAAGCAGGACAAGGCAAACCGTGAGAATGGCAACGCCATTCTTTCAGGCGCGGCAAGACTACTTGGCAAGGGTAAATATGCAGATATGGAAAAAGAGAACACTGCCTTGAAAGAACGTTTGGCCGGTATGGCTCACAAGATGAAAGCGATGGGACAGGAACATCGCTCACAGTTAGAACAGACATCCGAAAGACTGGCAAGCCTTGAAACCATCATCAAAAGACAGCGGTCTGAAATTACCTACCTGCATAAGATGATTGAAGAGAAGGACAAACAGATTGCAAAACTTGACAGGCTGGCTTACCCTCAGCGCTACCGTCTTTCGTCTGGAGCTGAACTTACCCGAATCTTCGTGCCGAACTATCGCAATCCATCCCTGCATATCTGGACGAAAGTCGGGGATGCCCTTTTTGATGACACGAAATATGACATTCCATACGACACCGCCCAAAAGCATTTTTGTGGAGAACTTACGGACGAGGAATTTGTCAATGCCGTTTTTGAACCACAGGAACAAGTGAGCGAAACGCAAGCCCAACTACTTGATGCGACTTTCATACTGGCAAGTGGTGGCCCTGCACAGGTTCATGTCGGTACAGGTGGCGGTGGCTCACAGTCTGATATGCCGTGGGGTGAGAAGAAAAAGAGTAGTGGAATAAAACGATAAAATTAAACACTTGTACTTATTTTTGATATATTGTCCAACTTGCACAATTCAAACAGCCTTCGTGACAAATCAAGTCTTTTGCATTTATCATTTCAGCGTGTCCTTGATAGATTGGCATAAGCGACGTTATTTGTTCAAAGGCTTGTTTGTCTTCCGGATAACCGAATGAAGGAATGAGTAACACTTTGTCTGTTTGAAGCCAATTGATGTATGCCCAATTATGTTTATGTTGACGTTGGGTGTTATACTCCAGTTTGAAAACCTCATTGAAGTGTTGTCGCAGAATCTCAATAACTTTAGAGGTGAAATTTTTGTCAAATCGGTCGTAATTGGTTATCAAAACGCGGTCATTCCCTATATATCTGACTAAACCATCTGAATGACCATAAAATTCAGACTCATCCCAAGGTAGAACAACCAATTCGGCCATAAAATGTTCTTCTATTGCTTTGGTCAGTTCTTTCCAAGATGTTCTGTTTTCTTTGAACACCTTTTCTATCATAATGATTTTATTATCGCAACGAATCACATTACCACCATCTATTTTTATAGGCATTATAGGCTGTTTTACTTCAAACCCTAAATCATTGCAAACTTGGTTTCCATCTGTCCGTGATGCAAGCAGTTCTTTCGTTTCTTGCAAATAATCGGGGTCATAATCAAAGCCACAAAATGTATCTGTTGCAATTTGAATAGGCATATAGTCTCTGCACCAAACATCGTTCGTATTGACTAGTAATCGATATTCAACGCAGTGTTTTTCGAGTGCAGAGACCATGGATGCATATGTCTTGGGAGAAACTCTTTGCAGCAAAGAAGAGAAATAAACCCTATTACACTGGAAATCTGTTATCATAATTATAGCTTTGGATTATATTTTTTTGTTGTACTTTCCAGTATAACGTGATACTTTCCTGTTTTATCTTTGGTCTCGACTATTCTCTTGGTAGGCTTATCCCAATTTACGTCATTAAAAACAAATCGCTGGTACAAGTTGTCTTTTATGCCTATGCGTTTTGTAGCATTACCAATTTGTCTGTCTTTATTGAATGTGTCAGGAATAGCAATTATATCAGGCATCCTAGAACAATGATTGAATATCTCATACATTGATAGCTTAGGGCCACCGACGACACCAATCTGTTTCCATTGCTTCTGTTCGTCCTGTTTGTATATTTCTATACCACGAATAAGAATGCCTCCAAACCGTATCAATTCATTGTCATCTTGAATTGTTTCAAAAGCAATATCTACACCGCTGGCATGAAAAAACCATTCCTCGCATTTACAATCACGACAGTATGTACTTATGTCCATGTCCTGTTCATTAGCATCATATAGATAGAACTCTACTTCGGCAAAACGATAAATAACATCACTGTTATCTCTCGAATCATGCTTAAGAATGCAATAGTGATTCATTAGTTCTGTTGCAATCTCATTAAAATGTTCCCTTTGTATATTTTTAAGAAAACTCAAATTCATAGTATCTATTAATTAAAGGTTAATGTATGATACTGGATTTTGACTTTTGGGATTCAGTACATTCAATACACTCCTACCCAAATAGAACGGGCACTCTTTTTCAACTCCCTCAAATTCAAATCTATTCGTGTATTGAGGGTGATTGGATTTATACCAACGAATAGGTTGAAATACCCCTACAATGATACCATCCACAATAGCAAACACAAGGTTCGCCATCTCTGCTCGTCCGACATTCAAACGCCAATAATGTCTAACGCAATCATAGATATCTGTCCGTTCTTTACTCTTATATGTCTTTGATATATTTAGGCATACGATATGATCGTCAGGTCTGACTTCTATATATTGTATTTCTGCCGGTTTGCTTCCCAATTTGCCCATAAGTTATAAATATTTTTCTGTTTGGCTTATCTGAAGTATATGATAATCTTGTAACGACGAGTAATCTTCGCTTACGATAGCCGAATTAACAAATTTTGTTGCACCAATAGTTATTTCACCGTTTGAAGCATGAATATGTCCAAACAGGTGAAACTGAGGATTGATTTCATTGACTTTAGTCAATAATTCGGGAGAGCCATAGTGTATGTTGTCATCGAAATCCAAGATGTTGATTGGAGGATTATGGGTTATCAGTACATCTGTGTCAACAGGTATTTTCGCTATTCCCTTTATATTTATATCTGTGATACAATCGTGCATAAACATTGGAATGCCATGAAATTTTATTCCGTTTATGGTTATAGATGAATATCGCAGGAAATGGCAATTGTCTGGAAGTCCTTCAATATTACCGTCCCACAAGCAATCGTCATGGTTGCCGGCAATGAAAATTTTATGCTTGTACGGCAATGCGATAAACCAATTCAGGAAATCAAGTACTTCGGATTCAGCTCCCGAAAAACAGAAATCACCCGAATGAACGACAATGTCTGCATTTGGTAGATTTGTCAGTTCTTCATGTCGTCCATGAGTATCTGATATATGGAGTATTTTCATTAGAAAAATCTTTTATGAGTGTAACGTAAATGAATCACCATCTTGTAAAAGGTCTATTCTCCATTGGTTATTAAAGTATTTGGCAAACTCTTCTGGCGCATCTGTATGAATTGGGATTATCGCTTTGGGAGAAAGCCATGTAAAGAGAGTGCTCAAGTTTTTCATGTCACAATGTCCGCTGGTATGGCGATAAAGGTATTCTTTTCCAAGTGCAGTTGCAAGTTCTTTGTTGTATGAGGGTGATGTTGGGTCGTTTACATATCCGTTCCACATAGAGAGGTAATATTGTTTGGGAGCACCCGGAATTTTGTTTATGAAATGGTAAAATCGCGGATTATTTCTGGCTATTAGTATATATCCTTTTTCCTGAAGGAAAGACATAAGTCTTTCACTAATAAGAAACTCTTTTGGATTCTTCTTGTTATACATCAAGACTACAGGTTCATACTTCCCATACTTATAAAGACTTGACTTTGCCCAAATATGGGAGGAGTTGACCACAACGTCCATTATCCGTTTTTGATGAGAGTCAATAATAAAGGGAATACCCATCCGTAATGCAGCATGGTAAATTGAGAATAAGCGGTCTATGTTGGTGGAGGAGAGATAAACAATGTTGTATTTATATCGTTGAAATTCTTTTTCTAGCTGCTTTTGCAAATCATGCTCAGATTGTGATGTGGCATCGGGACGCTTTACATTTGTGCCCTCGCAAATCACGTAATCCACTTTCCTTATGTATTTATCAATCACTTCACGCAATCTTCCGCTACGAAATCCGTGTGTACGGAAGTCACCTGTATGAAATACGGTCGCATCTTCTGTCTCAATCTTGAATGCGCAAGCGTCAAAAGCCGAATGGTCAATGATTATCGGCATCACCTTGAATGGTCCAAACGCAAAAGACACCCCTGCTTCAAATGGAGTCACTTTTTCAAGGCGTTCAAACAAATGTGCTTGTATCTCATCAACGCCTTTCAGGTGATTTGATGTTATTTTCTGAATCTCAAGACCTAATTTCCCCATAAAGACGGGAACAGTATCTGGCAACAGATGAATGTTGCCGATATGGTCGCCATGATAATGCGTAATGAGCATAGCACTCTTTGACAGGTTGCCTTTAGTCAAACCATTAATATCAAGTGGTTCGGATGCATCACTTCCCGGCAACTGCTCACCGAAATCAACAAACAGTCGCCATCCGTTATGCTCATACTCAGTGACTGAGCCTCCAATCTGATTTGTTCCGCGATGAATGATTAGTTTCATAGGACACAGTCGTATAATGTATCTTGTAAAATGTCGTCAATATTAAAGTCTGTTGGACTTTGCACTTTCTTGAATAGGAACTTAATATCAAATGGAGGATTGTTTTCAACATCAATCCCCGTTTCTTTCATGGCATTTTTCTTAGATACGCATGTCGAGTTTTCCTCAACCCACTTCTTGCGCAAGTCATTGAAAAGATACCGTCCCATTGTCTCTTTGGGATTATGTGTGCTCTTGTTATCCCATAGCGTTATTACATAAAATTCTATCTTTCCGGAAAAATTATAAGACGTTTTTAAAAGTCTTTCGGGAACATTTACACCAATCTGATGCAGGTTATGAAGTTGGCATACAATTTCCGAACAGAGATTTTCCAAACATTCCGTTTTTTGGGAAAATCTCTTGAAATCCATAATATGTTTCACGATGCCTGCTGTTCCCGCTATTGCAGACGAGTTATACTTTAGTTCTATTACCGCTATTCGGTGTGGGGCTTTCTTTGATACGGCAATAATATCAAACCGGCCTTTAAATTTCTGGCACGTAAATTCCTGAACCTTTTCTGATTGGCGATATTCGATATCTGTACAAAACCATTCGGAATCAGGATTGGAATTATTATTGGATACAAGGGTATGCTGGGCATTCTTCTCCGGAGTACTACGACTTAAACTGTTTGCTTTTATATCTCTGATTTTCGTACATAATACCCCTGCCTTATACTGATGTTCTTTACCGGTATGCTTTCCTGACACATAGAAATCATTAACATCGCACACCAATTCTCCCTCTCTGTTACAGTGTACCATTGCAACTTTGTCTGCGAGGTGATAAATACCGATGGCATTGTTGCGAATACATGCCAGCAAGACCTTGTCTTCTTTAACAAGAGTACACAAAGATGATTCTTTGAACTTTTTTGCCAGCTTTTCATTTATACCTCGCAGATATGGTTTTTTGCTTTCTTTTACTATTTCCATAGTATTTTATTTTCTCTAGCTTTATCATTCAGTTCTTTGAGAGTGTTTATCAACTCTTCAAATGATACCGACTCACCATAAATCATGTGCAACCGCATATTCTCATAGTCGGCTTTCCACTGTTCAATAACAGAAGCAGGGGGAATGATATTGAGTGTTGCCGGATAAAGAGTATCATAGTCAAATCCACGCAAACCGATGAATGTACGTCGGTGTTCTACCACCTGACGGTAAAGGTCTGCATCGTTGATGGCCCGTTCGGCTATTGGGGTTTTCAATATCTGCCCGATGTCGTACATGTGCCGCGACATTCGCTCTACTCTGATTAAATCCTTTGGTTTGGCAAATTCTTCATGAAGCAGGAATACTTTTTCAAGAAAAGTTCGTTCGGGAAGCACGGCACGTACCATGAATTTCGGTTCTGTAAAAGGTGCTTTCGGATATACCCGGTCTATCATTGAATCAAGCGCAATCTCACTTACAGGCTCATTCATTGACCTTCCGCTGACTTCCACTTTTACTTTTGGCAAGATATATTGATTACCGTCCATCCCATCTATGGAAACGGATAACACTGAATCATAGTTGATGTTTATGACTTCCGGGTCGGTGGTGGTGACAGGGGTAATGTCAACATTCACCTTGAACTTTTCTTTTGAGATGCCGTTTTGGTATAACCGCTCTGCCAAATCGTGTTGCATGGTTTCACGGACAAAGGCACAGGCTGCACGACGCAACTTGTCACTGATTTGCGTTTTGGATAATGTCCCACTGAAGCCAAGATATTCTCGGTCGATGGCAATGTCTATATCCTCTGAAAAGCGGTCAATCAAATGCCAGCATTTACTCAGCGATGTTCCTCCTTTAAAAGACAAATGATTGGCATAAGGCAAACTGAACATGGCACGTAGGACTGCCGTCACCCACCAATCCTTTTCTATGACCTCACGTTGTCTTATATTCAACTCCGTGGAAACACGGTCAAGTATATCCACACGGTCTTCTTTTGACAAATCAATGAATTTCATCGCTGTAATATCGTTTTTATCCATGTAGGAGCAAGCACTATATCATGATTAAATTCTTGTTCCGAGACATGGCTGGTTATCATATTTTTTATTATTCCCTTCTGGTCTTCAGTTATGGTTTTCTCGCCAATCTCGCGCATGGCAAGAACAGCCAGTTGCATTAATTGGGATTGATAGGCAAAATTTCCCAAGTCATTACTGTGCCGAAAAGTGATACTCTTTCCCTCTCCGAACTTGACCTGCCGTGCAGAGCCGTCCGTTATATAGATAATGTTAGCCGGAACCTGAGTAGATAATCCCAGTTTGTTAAGTGCGTATGCTCCGGTCGGAATAATACGCGCATTATCCCGTTGAGCTATTTTCAAGGCAATGGCATCTAATGACGGCTCACGCAATGTGCCGTCCCACTTGTCATACAAAGGTCTATAGTAAATACCTTTTGCAAAGCGATACAACAATCCGTTACGGCACAAGCGGCTTAGTCCCGACCGTACAGCATCGGGAGTGCCGCACGTTGTGAAATCATCAGGAATAAGTATTGTTCCTTCTTTTGTCTGCTCCACAATATCGTGCATCGCCTTGTAAGAACTGTTTGCACCCATAGTTTTATATTTTGCCACAAAGTTAGTGTTTTTTTGTGGTATATTGTGCGGCTTGCAGAAATTATTTGCTTGGATATTTGACAACATTGATTTTGATGCTTAATCAACAACAAAAAACTTTATTGCAGCAATTCAGAGAAATACTCTTCTCTAAGGGTGTCGATTCAACCGTACCCCCTTGCCTCAAAGAATAGTTGTGCAAAGTTTCGTGTGATGGGGTGGTTTCAACACACACCATCTATATCTATTGCACTTTGACCATTCAGAATCTCAATCTCACTTTTAGTACGCATTCCTAAGGAGGTGAGTTGACCCCCCCCCTTTAATAGTATGTTTGTTATGGGGTCGTTTGAACCGAACCCATAAACTTGGTAATCGCATTAAAAAATCATTCAACTTGCCACATTTCGCATGAAATAAAGGTTAAAATCGTTAAATCTTCACTTTTTTAGACCCTCGTATCAAATACACATGACTTTTCTACCATATTATCTGCAAGTTACTGATAATCAACAGCTGCTATATACTACAATTAAACATTCATCCGTTTCCTCGGAACTTTCATCCGTTTCTTCTTGGGTTTTCATCCGTTTCTCCTTAAGATAGTTCGTGTTATTCCTTTACTTTCATCAAGTGTCCACGGCAGTGAACATATATATCCACATTAGTGGATAGAAAAGTTCACTGCTGTGGATATATCTATTCACTGTTGTGAACACTTGATAAATATTGAAGTTCAAGACAAGAAAGCACAGGGCGGACACGTTCGGAAAGCAGAACTTGGACATTCGGAAAGCAGGGCTGACGTATTCGTACTGCGGTCTGATTGCTCTTTTATTTTAGGTGCAGCAGCATAATTTCTTGTGGGATGACTTGATAAGATAAAACAAAAGATATGAAAGAAATGAGGACACTGTCCACAATTTTGTGTAAATGAAAACAGGAGGATTGTGAAACAAAAGGCAGCCCATCCTATCAAGGATAAGTTGCCTTTTGCTGTTTATGTAACTATGAGTACCTACGTTTATTCTTCGGGATTTACTTCTATGTCGTTCATATTGCCCCCATCGTAGCTGGCATCCACTGTTTCGTTGCTCATTTCTTCATTTTCTTCCTCTATTCCTACGCCTACCTCTTCGCTACCGCCTGTCAGAGTTACATTTGCTGTGGTCATGACATTACGCTTTACGGTAATTTCTTTCGAAAACTCTTGGGTGTATCCATTGGATCTTACCCAATTAAAATTAATAGTAAAGTTTTGTGTATATACCTCTCCTGAGACTACTTTCTGCCAACACTCATATACCTCATAAAATGTGTATGTAGAAGAAAACTCAAGAATATCGCTGCCAGAGTGTTCAGCAGGATTAAATCTTAAATTTTCCTGTGACCAACTTAACTTACCATCAGGTACACCGTTAATTATCATCTTTACTCCAAAAACGGTGCGTTTCATCGGGATAGTTGCTCTACCTCCTGCTGTTGGTAAATAGTCTGTTAATTCACCATAATATCTATCCATTTTAGGATAGTTATAATAGCGATATTTATAATTATAATTATAATTATCCAGCTCATACACAGTATTCCCCCGTTTTAAACTATAATAAATACTGTTGTTGGTTACAAATCTATTTATAGAATTTATGTTTTCTTGATTTCTGCATGGCCAGTACAAGTAACTATATTCAAAATAAAACTTATCTTCTCCTTCAGTGGCAGATGTACATTCAAATTTGTATCTGTATCCGCCTAAAAGAGTTATTTTCATATCTTCTTTATTGTCGAATATTCCGCAAGCGTATTTCGAATACGAGTATTCTGTACCATCCGTTTTCATGCAATAAACATTGATAGCATAGTATTTTTTAGGTTCATCGGTTCTTGTTAGCGGCTCTTCGGATACATCAACGTATTCGCCACCCAAGCCTAAACAGATTTCGTATGATTCCTGTTGTTCGGGTACAGGTTCATCTATTACATCATTGTTGCTACTACAAGTGGTAAGACATATGGCTACTATGGCCATGTTGATAAATCTAGGTAATTTAACAAATGCACCGGAATTTCGGATTGAGCCGATTGTTCCTTTTTCTGCGCCCAATCATGCACACTCCTAAAAAGCAAAAGGCATCGACAATCTTTCGATTATCAATGCCTTTTTACCAGTCGGGGTGACTGGATTCGAACCAGCGACCACACGCCCCCCAGACGCGTACTCTAAAGCATAATAATCTTTGATTATCAGTGCTGTATATTTCTCTTTAACTATTGGTTGACTTCATGGTTGACTTTGTAGCCAGCAGCCAAGAATGAATTAATAATAAAGTTAATAATCTCTCTTTATGGCTTAACACCATATTACGAATCTAAGCAACCAACATTATTGTAATATTTGATGCTTTGAACGTATGTATAGAAGCAGCATAAGGGTTCCCTCAAATGCTGCCCTGCCTTAAATTAGTTTGGCAATTAGTTAATCTTCTTGTAGGTGGTTGTTGTAATGTCGTCCAACTCCTCGCTACCATCTTCCATTGTGTCCCAATCTTCAAGGGCAAGTACCAACTTAGTAGCTGTAAGTTCATTGATAGTAAGGACATCAGAATAGCCATCACCGTAAGAGAGGGTTAGTTTATTGTCTTTCAAAGACCAGCGACTTGTTTCTGTATATCCACCTTCAACGCGGCTCTCTATGCAAGTACCATCAGCTTTGAACTCTAATAGGGCATTGGTATATGCTTCATCAGAGGTAACCACTTCTTTGCCATTCTCCACTTTGTGAATCTTCTCCCAAGTAGATTGCCATTTACCTATAAGGTTAGCTTGTTCAATTACTGTTTTATCTTCATCATCATCACTGCAAGCTGTAAAATTTGCAGCGCATAAGACCATTAATAAGGTCGTTCCAATTAATCTAAATGTTCTCATTTTGAATTAAAATATTTATTGTAAGTAGAAATATATTCTGTAATTTGCCTAAACACATCACCTGCCATTAATCCACCACTTGCAGGTAGTCCCTCTTTATGGATGGAAACAATAATAGAATATTGGGGAGCATCAGCAGGAAAGTAGCCACAGAACTCTACAATATAGCTTCCATCTTCAAGTTGTACTGTTCCTGTATTACCTGCAACTTGTACCTTATCAGACTTAGCAGGTTGTCCCAATCCATCAGTAACCACATATTCCAATGCCTGTTTCAGACTGTCAATATTGGCTTGATTTGCTATCTGTGGATTGATAACTGTTGTACTGTCTTTGTAAAGTTGAGGTTGTACCATCTTTCCACTATTAGCAATAGCATTATAAAAGGTTAGTTTCTGTATGGGAGTAATAGTCTGATTATATCCAATGCAGAACCATGCAAAAGCTGTATCACTCCAACCACTATCTTTAGGGGTAACAAAGTATGCAGGTTTCAGATTAGCTATTCCTGCGATGCTGTCTGGTTTACCATAACTCATTTTATCTAACAGTTTGAAGTATGCTTGTGCATCATCCCCAAATGCTTTCTCTATTGTTTTATAAATAGCAATGTTTGAACTTGAAGCTAAACCTTGCTTGATAGAGATTTCACCATATCCACCTCTATGCCAATTATGGTCTTTCAATTCTCTATCCTGTACAAAATAGCTTCCATCGCCCACATCTACAGTATCAGATAGTTTCACCTTTCCTGTTTCCAATGCTGCCAATATGGATATAGGTTGTATCAATTCTGATTCGTGTGTTTGAGAGAAGTTCTCACAAGATTGGTAGTCCGCACTATCTTTCCTTTCAAGTCCAACCATAGCCTTTATATGTCCTGTCTGAACTTCCATAACGATAGCTTGCCCAGATAAGGCATTAAGTTCAGTTAGTTTATTTTCTAAGATAGAAGTAGCTTTAACTTGTAGAGTACTGTCTATGGTGGAAATTTGCTTATCTTCCTGCTGTTTGGATTGGCATGAGAAAAGACTTATGAACAAGATGCTATGAAATAATATATTCTTTCTCATATTGTAAATATTAATCTTTAAAACTACACATGATAATAACTATGATAAATCCTCCAATAAAAAATCCTGCTGTGAAAACTGAAAATATATCCATGTACTTTAAAATTCTAATTATATAGGTTCTTCAGAAAATCTTTTTGTGTACAAACATTTCCGTTTGCATCATAATATGTTGTGTTGTTTTGTTTAGTTATTCCATCAGAATCGTAGGTTGTGACACGTTTGTAACCATTATCAGTTACTTGTTCTTTTTTTATTACTATTCCAGACTCATAAAAAACTTTCATATTGGGATTTTTAGTTGGTATAGAGATACCAGTAAATGGGTTGTTATCACCTTTCTTATAAACTATATATTTCCCATTTTCATCTACTCTATCTTCTAAATCAGAGCTTTTTACCTCGTTGTTACAGGAACTAACTCCCATGCTTAATCCAACCAGCAGTGAGGTTGCTAATAATCTAAATATTTTCATTCTTAATTAATTGTTTATGGATTCAATGGAATTAATAGAATCGTTATTTATTGGCTTATTCTTTGATTGACGAACAGTCATTCTATCTTTAACGGACTTGTCATTTACAATTTCTCTTAATCTCTCAACCCTTATTCCATAATTAAAACCTTGTGTATTATTAATGCCTGCAAAATTTATAGCTACCAATTCCCCATATTGATTAACAACAGGGCTACCACTTGAACCTTGTAGAGCAGGTATTGAGTACATTATCTTAATGCTATCAGTGTTTTGACTGATATAACCTTGTGTAATTTGTACCTTAATTCCATCATTGGTTAATGCTAATGTTGGTCCTTGATTGTAACCTATCATATATAGTTTAATTTCTTCATCGTTATGAGTTTCATTATTATAAAGATTAAAAATGTATTTATCTTGTGGGATGGTGAACCAACTAATTGTTCCAGCATTATGAATGTTACTCCAACCTACTTCCATTTGCTCATAAGACCATTTAGGAGCTTCCCCTAACTTGCAAACATTCCAGAAGTTGTTACCATCAGCAATTTGGATTATTCCTAAATCATAATTAGGAACATCTTTTACTACGAAACAATCTATTAAATCATTACTTGATGTTATATGGCTTCCATTATATGCTATTTTGATTTCAGAACACAGCTCCACTTCAAAGTTACTTAATCCCATTTCCCTTAAACGGTTATCTCTGTATTCTGTGTATGCTTTTATTGTTTTCTTACACATTTGAATTCCTTCTATCATCATAGCATAGCCTTGTGAATTGAGTCTTTTATTATCTCTAATTTCCTTTTCAAATATATCTAAATCATGTTGCTCTATTGCAATTCGTTGGTTGCATTTATCTATTTCTTCTTTTAAGTATGTAATAAATGCTTGATAGATAAGAGCTTTGTTAGCAGTAGGATTGATTACGTGACTGTTAGTAACAATCGTTCCTCTTGGAGATATGATGAAACCTGTGCCAAATGTTGTACTCTTAATAGTGTCATTTACTTCATTAAAATTATTGGATATGGTATGAGATATGTTTTTAAGTTCCCCATCTTGTAATTTAGAGAAGACGTAGTTGGTTGAATAGAATCCATTATTTGATAATGTGATTTTATAATAATATGTATTCTGAATTAAGACAACTCCAGAAGAAGTTTGCTCATATAGTTGCTCTTGCGTGTAACTGTCCTTTTTAGATGTACACGCTACCATGCTAAGAATGATTAACCCATAAAGAAGATGCTTCATAATCTCTTGACAATATTACGCTCACCTGTTCCCTATGGATAAGCTATTATAAAAATAAAAGAGCATGGGAACTATTGAATATTACCCTATTTGAGGCTCTGGACTGCCCTAAGTTAAGTAATAGACAATAGCCCATGCTGAATGTATATATCCACTACTCCATAAAGATGAAGTAGGTATATAGCATTAGCATGAGCATATTGAACTACTATCCCTAACTTATGAAATTGTCCAGATTCCAAATAGAGGATAATTCGTTATGCTCTCATTAAATTATGTCCTTCCAACTCCCTATCTCATTAGTTTGTTGAAATTGGTGCAAAGATAATGAAAGGTTTTAAATCATTAGGTATGAAGTGTGGATTAATAGTAAATTCTATGCCCTCAAACATGGGCTGAATGGGATATTTAATAAGAGTTGCATCTGAACTCTGTAAATCCATGTGGGTATCAAATTCACTTCTCCCCATGTAAGGACTAAATTCTGAATATTCTTACCAACCATGAATTATCATCTTTAAGTCAGCATATTGTTGGATATTCAAGAAGTGCTACCTGCGACATTATTAATAAGAGTTGAGATAATTCTAAAGTCTGTAAACTTATGGAATTGAACTACTTCTATAAGGCTGAAATGCCAAACTACCAAGATTGAACTTTAGATATATCTAAGCTCAATATTCTATTGATTTGGGACAGAACCATTCAGACCACTATAAAGGTGAATCTTAATAATCCTGTCCCAATTATTAGAAGCTCAAACAGTCATAAGTCTGTAAGATTTCTTCCTGCCTTAATCCCAAGTATCTTTTAGTAATGGCAACAGAACTATGGTTGAACAGTTCCATGAGCTTTACTAATGCCAACTCTGCGTTATCACTGTTCATGTTATAGACCTGCCTACCAAATGTCTTTCTAAGAGAATGGCAGCTAAAGTTCTTAATCTTTAATCTGTACTTCTTCTTCACCTCTTTAAGAATGATGTTAATCCTCTGAACTGTGAAGATAGTGCCTTTCTGACTTATAAGGATTGGCGCATTGATTCCAACTGGATTTATATGCTCGTAGCACTCTTTAATATGATGTTGTAATTGTGGGTTCAGTCTGATAGTTCTTATCTTGCCTGTCTTCTTCTCAATTACTGTAAACTCGTCAGTATCTAATATCTGCTTCCATCTTAGAGATAGAATATCAGATATTCTTAATCCTGTGAAGCATCCCAAACTAATAAGGAGTGAGATTTTATAATTCTCGTCTTTGGCTAACTTCCTTATGAGGTTCATTGCATCAGACCAAACAAGATAGTCTGCCGTTGTGCTTGAATATTTGAGTGACATAATGTTCTGTTTTATAATGAAACGAATAGAAGTGAATATTAATTCTGAGTTGGATTTACTAACTCACTGATTACTAAAGGAACATTCACTAATAGCAGAAGTGAATATGATAAGGACACCCAACTTAAAAATTGAGTGCCCTTTACCTTATTATAATTCTCCTTCGTCAGCGAAGCTGTAATATCCTGTATCTGTTAATATGAGGTGGTCTAAGACTGTAATTCTCATAAGTCTTGCAGCTTCTTTGACCTGCTTAGTAATCTCCATATCCTGCCTACTTGGTTTCATGCTACCGCTTGGGTGATTATGAGCAAGGATAAGAGCTACTGAATTGGTAAGCAATGCAGCTTGTAGAATTACTCTGACATCTACGGTTGTGTCAGTTATTCCTCCCTCTGATATAAGAGTATATCCTAAAACTTGGCTGGATTGGTTTAGAAACAAGACTTTAAAATATTCTTTGTAACAGATAGTTCCTTCCTTATAGGTAGGAAGTAAGTATTTATAAGCGTCCTCTGAACAAGTTATTTGATGCAGACTTTTAAATTTGGGTTTGTAGGACAGTTCCACTTCTCCCACAGTATAGTCTATATCCATAATGTACAATGTTTAATAGGTTGGTAGAAATAAAGAAAGGACAACTAACTTAATAGATGTCCTTTCAAACTATTATTGTCCGTCCTCTTAGATAAAAGGCAGATATGTATCATCCAATGCACCACTGTCAATAATATTTTTGCATAATTCATGTGATGCTTGATTTCTGAGGTCTGTGCCATAATTATCATCGCCTACCATTTTAATGATTGCAACAATGGTTCTCATCAACTCTTGTTGTAGGGTGCGGTGATAGTGACTTACACCTTCAGCAAATCTTTTTGGATTCCAACTCATATCGTTAAGCGCACGTTCTAACTCTTGTGCGGCTTTGTATTCACGAGAATTTTGTAATTCCATAGTCTATGTAGTTTTAAATAGTTCATAAAATAAAGAAAGGACAACTAACTTAATAGCTGCCCTTTCCTCTCTCAATCAACAATCCACTCAGCCCAAGAACCAAGCGTATTCACTATCTCCTAATTTGGCACGTTGAATGCCTTGTACAAACTCTGTACAGTTAAGATTCCTCTCCAAGAAGTTATCAATGTAACTTGACTTTACAGAACCATTGAGCAGGTTTAAGAGCTGCCAGCCTGTAATGCTGTCCCCTGTACTCTTGAAATTCACATCAGAAACGAATGCTCTGCAAGCTGCATTAATCTGACTGTCTCCCAACAATAGACGAGGTAAGCGTTTCTGTTGGTTGGGTGTAAGAGCTTGATATAATCTCATCCTGCCTATTATCTGACAGAACTCGCTTGTAGAGATTGACATCTGCCCAAGTGTCCTTAACAGATGCAGGTCTTTGGATGGGTTGTAAGCATGGAACAGATTCAATGCTGCTGCATATAGTTCCTGTACGCTTAGGACTTCTATCTTATCTTGTAAACCGTCAGTAGTAAGCATAAGATTACTGCAAACTCTATTCCTAAATCCTATGAAGATTTTAAATCTCTCAACAGATTTCTTACTGTACAAGTTAATCTCGTTATATGCTCTCACTCCACCAATGGATAACGCTAAACGATTACCGTATTCATCGTGTACAATGGATGGAATTTCAAAGCAGAAACACATTCTCTGATAGAACAAAGTTTTCTCTTCATCTACCAGTTCAGATGCTTTCTTACCTAATGCACTTGGTATTCTACCATTGATAGGGTGTGAGATTCTAATCTCTGGTATATCAAACTGTTCTCCATGAAAGTAATCCTTAGCTGCATCCACTACTGCACCTATAAAGGATTGGTGACTAATAGTTTCTTCCATTGATGCAAAACTTGGAATGATGCAGTCTTGTTGTAGGTGCTGTAAGGTTACTTCCTGTGTATTGGCTTCAATGAAATGGTTTACTCTCTTGGGTGCTGTTATTTCTTCCACAATGATTGCTTCTTCTGCAAACTCACCCATGTTTAATGATTCTCTACGCTGTGCCATAGCTGGCATAATTACTAAATCTCTCATAATGAAATTGAATTAAATGGTTATTGATTGAATGGGTTTAATAGGAACGAGCCTAAAACACAAGTGAATTTCTTCGCTTGTATCTTAGGCTGTCCTATGTCTTTCCCTAAAGATTCTTTCAAAGGAAATGAGGAGCATTAGTAAATTATTGGTAAGCTATGGCAATAGTGCATCGTGCCTGCTCTTGGATTAATAAGAATGCTTATTCCTGTCAGCCATCAGACTGCATTTCTAAAGCATTCTTTTTATTTAAGAGCTATGAGGGGGGGATAATAATGTAGTGTACCTTCTCGCTCGTTACACTATAAACTTATGTAATCATCTTATGAGATTGGTTTATGCTTCACCTAAAGCCTCTTGAATGGATTTGATGGTTCGCAATCGCTTTAATTCTTTCACTCCAAGTTGGCGGTAAGCCCTGCCTAAAATAGGGTATTCATGTTCTATATCAATGGTTTGCAAGTCAAATGTCATTGGGTTTGCTTTGATTTCACAATATCGTTTGTGTAGTTCTCTGAAAGTTGGCTTTACAATTAATTCCTTGACAAACTTCTCTGGTGCGATATGCCATTTACCTTTAGTAGTTACTATTCCAGATTGGGCATAAGTTTCTCTTAATGATTTGTCTGATTGGTAAACCACAGTAGCAATATAATAGCTATAAAGCTGTAACTTGGCTACCATATCATTAACGACAAATTTATTCTCTTGATAAGATAGGTAAGATTCAATCCCAACTTTCTTAATCTCATTAATCTGTTGCTTGGTTGCCGCTTCTGATAGTTTGGTATTATTAAGCATATCAGCCCTTTCTTGTGCTGCCTTTACTTCCTTATCCACAATCTGCTCCATTTCTTCAAATGTTGTGTAATGGTCAGTAGCTTTAGTGTTGAAGATATGGACTACTTTATTTCTAAATGGATTGGACTTGGTTCTGATTCTTCCTACAATTTGAGGTATATCCATATCAATGCTGACCAATGTGTGTCTGTTCTGAACATTGCTGACAACAAAGCATAATCCTGTTTCAGAATGGAAGTCCACACCCTCAAATGATTTGGAAGTGATAAAGTTGAATTTCTTGGGAGCGTCAGCAGAACTTGATATAGTATATTCTTCTAAGGTTCTTCTATTCTTAGGATTGTCAGCACAGATAATTCTATAATCATCCTCTGTTAATTGCGTCTGTTTAAGTATGGCTTTGATTTCAGTAACGCTGTTGATGAAGAAGTATGCTTCCTTGCTCTCAATGCCGTTCACATTCAGACAGCCTTTAGCTTGGTAGGTCTTAATAAACTTGGCTGCTACCATATAAGGCTTGTTTGTATGGTAAGGATAAACTGTAATCTCATCTGTTGTATTCCAATCAGCCATGTATTCTGGAATGTCATTGAAGATTGCTGGCTTCAAATTGTTTGGAATAGGGGTAGCTGACAAGAAACAATAGGATTTGAACTCTTTAAAGTGAGCCAACACTCCATTAATAGCCTTATCTCTGAATGAGTATTGTTTAAGGAAATTGTGGTATTCGTCAATCGTTAGTTTAAAGTCTTTAGGATTGATAAACTCCATCAACTTGTCTATCTTGTCATAGGTGCAGATAATCTTCTTTACTCCAACAGAAGATAAGTAATCCTTTAATTTCTTCTTTAGCTCTAAGGTGAAATTCCCATATAAGCCAAACAGATTATCAACAACAGGACTTAATCCTGCTCTGCGTTCATGCTTCTTCCAGAACTTCACATTACCATCTGCATCTTTAGTTGGATAGCATTTGTTCTCAATCAGTTCAGTGGTTGGAACAGCAATGATATAATTCTCGTTATTGGTAAGTGCTATGGTAGTAGCACCGCAACCTGTCTTGACCTTATTAAAGATGCAGTTCATAGGGAAGTCCTTCATGATAAGGAATCCATCTTTCTCTTGAATATCTAACTTAGTTATCATATATTGTTGGCTTTTAAAAATCTGTTAACTGTAACCCCAATTATAGAATCTTAGATATGTCTAAAGTTCATATAATGGGTAATTTGAGATAGTTCTATAAGGCTAAAATGCCAAACCCAAGAATTTGGAGTAGAGAAGCCCACCTGTCACATGGGCTGTCTAAAAGGTCATTCCTTTACTTGTCCTGCCAATTTAGTTAGAGCTTCCTTATAAGATTTGGCTTCCATGCTCTGACCTGCGATTGGGGTGAAGTACTTATTCCAATTCTCTTTATTGATATGGTTGATAGTGTTTACAACTATTTCTATATCCTTGCATTCAGTAAAGAATGCTTTCAATCCTGCTCCAAAACGTCCAGTAAACCTATCATTAGAGAAGAAGCTGTTAGATTCTAATGCAGCTAAGATTCTATCTCCCTTATCTTGTGTGTCTTTGCTGATTTGTACTTTACTAAAGTCAGAGAGTTTCTTATATCCTTGTTGGATTGACTTGATTTGTGCTGCTGTCAGATTAGATGTTCCAAGAGTATAAACGTTGAAAAGGAATGCAGGAATATAGCCTTCTTTCCTTTTATTAAGGATATAGTCTGCATTAGTATCTCCTGTTGAAATATTGGAAGCATAAAAATCATCATTAGACCATTTCCTGCCATTGTTACGTATTGATATGTAAGCCAATATATCCATATTCTCTTTAGAGAGTTTTACTGGCTGATAAGTAGCTGTAACATCTTTCAATTCATCAAACATGAGGGCTATTGTTCTATGCTGACCATCGCCACAAACACCGTCGTACTTGTCATAGTCTGCTTCCTGTACTTCAACCATTTTAATCTCGAAATTGCTGATAGTAGCAGAGCCCTCTCCTTTCTTGCGAGCAATAGTAGGTTTGTACAACTTTCTACCGCCTAATTTATCCTTAGCTTCTTCCATTGGGAAGTATTCAATAGGCATTGTTTCAATGAATCCCCATGCCTTAATCTTGTTGTAAGATTCAACTACGTTAGAATTGTCAATTTTAGTGCGGTTACCTTCGATGAACAATAAATTTAAGTTCTTCATGTCTTTGGGGCTTTCAGTGATTAGTCTGCGGCAACGTGCCTGCCAGCTTTCTGAAAGCGATGCAAAGATATGTCTCTTAAATAGGGTATGTAAGAGTAAGTTTTATTAATCTAAAGTTTCTCTACTGAATATCATTAAGTTAGCATTTGATTGAGCGTAATATTGAAGTCTTTGAAAGCCCTCATCAAGCTGTCGAATGTAATGTTATTGTCTTTAGTGCAGACATATGCAGGGTCTCCCATGAGCAATTTGCAGAGATATAAGGAGCATAGGGCTAAGTCTCTTTCTGCTTGTACAAATTTTACATCCTCTGGCTTCTTTACTTTAATGGGAAGATAATCCAGCAATGTTTTGACCAAAGAATATTGGATAGTGCGCTCTCGTACTCTTTTATTCTCTCGCTCCACAAGATAATGTGAAACCTGTTCATGGGAAGAATAAAATTCAAGCATAGAGTGAATGAATAGGGAGTTCTCGAACTCGAAGTTCTTGCCATCTACTTTGATATTCATTTTTAGTTTGGCATTGGGCTGTTCCTCTAAGATAGAGAGAATGTTGTTTACCCTGTTAATCCCTGTGGTTATTTGGTTCTCGCTCCACACTTTGATGATGTGGTATAAGAATGCTATGAACTCAAAGGTTGATTGGGGTTGTAACTCCAATTTGTTGATAGCCTCTTGTATCAGTGTGAAATTATAGAACTCATCTTCTGTAAATGGTAGTTCCTTTAGATATGTATTGCGACTACGATAGTATGCGAATGGTGCTTGAAGTGGCTGGTAGTCGTCCCCATTAAATAGTGGGAAGTTCCTGCAATAGATTCTGATATATTCTATGCTGTTAAGAATAGATGCAACATCTTCCTGCTGATATTCACGCTTGAAATCATCTTCCATCCTTTGCTCCATTTCAGCTAACAATCTTCTGTCCATCTTGGGGAGAATATTCTGTTCTTCTATGTTCTGGTTATCTTCCATAAGTACTTCCTGCTTCAATTCTGCACAAAATTAAAAAATAATCCCCACCAGCATTGTTACAAGTGGGGAATTATTGGCTTAGAGTAAATTCTTCATGGCATCATCTACCTGTTCATTATCAAATTGGCTTAAATATATTTGGGTGGTCTTGATGTCTTGGTGTCCCAATGCTTGTGATATAATTCCTATATTTACTCCAGACTTCTTTAAGATGGTTGCAAATGAGTGGCGCGCAACATAGGTAGTAACTTCTGCTGTAATGCCTAACTCTTTTGCAAATGTTCTTAATTCAGTGTTAATCTGATGGCAGATTTTATGTACTCTATTATTCTGCTGCATAGGTGTAACATGACGCTTATTATGAAGTATAGGGAACAGATAGCCTGCTTGATGTTGATAGTCATCATATTTCAGAATAATCTGTTTAGCTCTATCTGTCAGTATTAAGTTTATGCTCCCATGTGTCTTTTGCCTTTGATAGAGTAGTCTATCTTCCACAATGTTTGTTCCTGTCAAGTGGGCTATATCAACAAAGGAGATTCCACCACATAAATAAGAGAACGTAAATATATCCTGTGTAAACTGCCGTATTTCAGTTGCATGGCTACAATCTGCGTCTATGATTTTAAGAATATCATCTTTAGATAATGCTCTCTTAGCAGTCTTGGTATTGAAACGACTTAGTTTGTATTCTACGAATGGATTTTTGTCTCTACTGACAACTTTAGCTTCAATGGCTTTGTTAAATGCAGCTCTTAGGGTTCTGAATTGATAACTGAGAGTAACATCATTGTTGCCTTTACTGCGCATCCACTTCTCAAACTTCTTGCAGAACTCTACATCAATATAGCTAAAGGTGTAGTTTAGCTTCTTACCCTTATTGAAATTCTTTAGCGTTCTGTATGAATTGAGGTAAGCATAACTTGTTCCCACCTTACCATTCTCTTTTAGTTCTTCTATTAAAGATAGGTAGAACTCTTCCACAGTCTGGGCTTTGATTTCTTCTTTCTGCCCATCAATTAAGGATAATGTAGTAAATTCTTCATTCTTGATTTCCTTATCAAGCACTTTAGATTGGTATTCCATTTCTGTTCTCAGAATAATCTGCTTGATTTGATTCCTATTAGGGCAATTCGATTTAGGTTGATTCTTGTCAAAGTCCCAATGTTGAGGATTCACAGATATGCCCAAACTCCTCATGGTACGTTTCCCATCTTTGGCTATTCTTACCATTAACGGTGATTCTCCATTAGCAAGCACCTTATGCTTGTAACAAATGACGGTGATTGATGCTTTCATTAAAATTACGGTTGACTTCTTGGTTGACTTTTACGCGTCAACCATCGCGTCAACCGCCATAATCAAGAGAACCTCCTAAAAAGCAAAAAGCATCGACAATCATCAGATTATCAATGCCTTTTTACCAGTCGGGGTGACTGGATTCGAACCAGCGACCACACGCCCCCCAGACGCGTACTCTAACCGGGCTGAGCTACACCCCGAATTGCGGATGCAAAGGTAGTGCTTTATTTTTAATCTGCAAATAAATCTCTGTAAAAATGTAGGTGGGTATCTTTGGTGATTGTCGTATTTGGCTTGTTATCAATACAATGCGACTATATTAAAAACTACTATTTAGACAGCATTATAAATAAAGCCAAGACTGTTTCGGGGGCTGTTTGGTATCCTACACAGTGCAAAATAGATGCAAAAAGCCCCGACTTATAGCAATAAAAAGCGTCTAATCATCCCGAAACCTTAATCAAACCTTAATCGAAAAGCAGGACGAACAAGTGGGATGTAAATAGATTGCAAGGTTAATGTAGGTTAAAGTCTGTCCCAATTTCGCCATGTTTTAAGGAACCTTCCTTGTTGAGCCATTGCAATGATGTAGTTTTAATCATCGGAATTATCTATCTTTGCATTGAGCGAGAGTGAAGCTCTATACTTTATTCCTATGTAAAGTATAAAATAATTTCGTCGGCCATATAACTAAAAAAAGAACAAAAATCATGGCAAGGACAAAAATCGTGCTTTTTAAAAGCAACATTAGAAGGGACGGAAGCTGCCCCGTCTGCTTAAGGGTAGCAAAAGAGGACAAAACAAAGTACATCGACTTACAACTGTCGGCAACGAAAGGGCAATGGGACGAATTGGCATCCCGATTTAAAAAAGACAAGCGTGTCAATCCTAACTACGAAAATTACAATGCGTTGCTGAACCGTTATGAAGTCCGAAAGGATGAAATCCTACAAAAGTTCATGGAGGAACGGGTAAACTGGACGCTTAACCAGTTCGAGGAGGAGTTTCTTGGTATGTCAAAGCAGGGTAAGGTTTATGATTACTTCATGCGACAGGTGGAAAACCTAAAAGCCACAAGACATATCGGCAATGCAAAAGTCTATGAGCGTACTTTGCATATGCTGGCAAAGTATGATGACAAGATTGAGGAACGGTTGTTTTCCGAGTTGGATGTAAGGTACATCAATCGGTTTAACCTTGAAATGGAAAAAGACGGCTGTTGCGGAAACACCCGTAAATACTACCTCAAAACATTGAGGGCGGTTATGAACAAGGCGATAAAAGAGCGTGAAGCCTCATCAAACACCTATCCTTTCGGTAAGGGTGGCTTTGAAATCGGTAAGCTGGCAGAGGAAACAGCCAAACGCTACCTTTCACCACATGATTTGGAGCTGATAAAAAACTCGCCTCAACAAAATCCTGTCTTGGAGTTGTCCCGTAGGGTGTTCCTGTTTTCCTATTTATGTTTCGGTATGAGTTTTATAGATGAAGCCATGCTGACTAAAAACAATATTGATATGTTTGGGGCGGAGGAGCATATCGTTTATAAAAGGCAAAAGACACGGAACGCTAAAAATGCAAAGCCTATAACAATACCTGTAACTCCTGCCATACGAGAGCAGTTGGAGTGGTTTAAGGCAAATACTACTTTAACAGGCAACTATTTGCTACCAATAATAACAAGGGATTATGAGGGGGAACAACTGTATGACCATATCCGCAGCCGTTACAAACGTATAAATGACGGTTTAAAGCAATTAGGCAAGTTGCTCCATATCCGTATGAACCTGACCACCTATGTCAGCCGTCATACAATGGCCATGACCCTGCAAGGTAATGATGTCCCCCGTGAAATTATCAGCCAAGCGTTGGGGCATCGTAATCTTACAACGACAAACGTATATCTTGACAGTTTTTCAACAAGCGTATTAGACAGAGTAGCTAAAATCCTTTAATAATGAGTATGGCAATAAATATGCCTTTGGGCGGCTTGATAGACAAGTCGCTCAAAGGGGAAGCCCGTTTTGCGCATGAGGAATGGTTGCGTACCTATGTAAAAAGACTGACGAATGGTAATAAGACAAAGCTAAAACAGGCTTTGAATGAGGTAGATGAGGCTATAAACCAATGGCGGGACGGCTTCTTCATATCCACTTATGATGAAAAGCTGTCAGCCGTCCGACAAGGCAAACTGAACATGGACAGCCAAGAGTTGGAAGACATCTATAACGAGGAAACCTATTTGCAAAAAGAGGGTAAAACAGGTTTGGTTGCAGATTTCCTGTACAATTCCATAGCTCAATACGGTTTTATCAATGAACACCACCGTGATGCGATAGAGAGCGCATGGATGTTTCACGACATGGAGTTTTTGCAGCAGCAATGGGAGTATTACGCTTTGGCTCAAATAAGGTCGTTACGGGCAGTTATTGTTTCTATGCTGGGAACAGTACCAACGACACCCGAAACCGAACCACAGAACGCCAAAAGAGAGCCAAAACGGATAGAAGATTATCCCGAAGTGTTTGATATTGCACTTTGTTGTGAGCTTACGAACTATGCAAAGGACACTATTTACAAATGGACCCGTACCCGTGAAATACCTTGTCATCGTTCCGGGACAAACGGGCGCAAACTCGTGTTCAAGCGTGACGAAATCGTAGCGTGGATGACTGCCCGAAAGCAGGAAACCAAGGACGAATTTATAAAACGGATGGAAAGCCAGTTGGCTGCACGGCTCCGTAAATAGTTAATATGCTTTATTATGTATAACTTTCTATATACATTCCAATCTCACAGCCATGTATGACAAAATCAAATTAATGCTATATGACCTGCCAACAGGGTACGACTGGCAAACAGTCCTGCAACGTACTGTTGTAAAGGACTATTTTGCCAATGGTACAGGTGGTAAGGGGTATTGGCTTGGACGTAGGGTCATAGCTACAGACACGTATGTATCGTTCGAGGGCAGTCTTCCTAAATGTCTATGGGGGCATAATCTAAAGACCTTGTCATTAATGCAGGTCAAGTGGCTTATAATGAAGTTGAGCAAGGACTTGGGTGTACCTATGTATAGGGCAGTGGTGGAGTCTGCGGAGTTTGCACATAACTTTAGCATGACAGAGCCTCCTATTATGTATATGCAGAAGTTGGACGCCATGAAGAAATTTAGACCTAATGAGTGGAACGGTACTAAGTACATAGAGGACGAAGAAGTGCGTTGCAAGTTTTATGACAAGATACAGGAGGCAAAGAAGAAACGTGAGTTGCCTAAATATGGGAGAGAGAACTTGCCGAGGAACTTATTGAGGTACGAGGTGACATTTAGCACCAAAGGACTGAGTAGGTTGTTTGGCAGGGATATAGTAGCAGAGGAGCTTTGGAGTAAACAGGTATTTTGGACGCTGGTTGCAGAGTGGTTTGGATATTATGAGGACATGGTGAAACTGCCTAATGACTGTTGGGATGTGGATTACCGTATTTTTGAGAGCGCCAAGGACTTTGCCAAGTGGTGTATTTGTATAGCAAATGCCGACCAAAACCTGTCTTATTTTATGTGAAGCACGTCCTTTTTAAACTTCGGGCGAATCCGCAGCCAGCCGACCGTGTCCTACATGGGCAAATACAAAAGAAAATCCAAGAAGCGTTGGAGTGGGGCAAAAAGCATCTGACTCTCCCTAACCTGACCTTGGAACTGACAGGCAAAATAGAACAATATCTTGCTGGGCTGTTGGAGCAGTCGGCAGACGGTATGAGTGTCAGTGAGGAACAGAGCCTGTTTCACACAGTTCAATAGGCAGCTTCGCTCCTAATCCCTAAAACAAGCCCTCTATTGGCGCGGTACAGCCAAAAACGCATTCCATGCGGACAATGTATTCGCTTATGCAAAAATAATGGCTTGTACGCGCCAATACGAGGGCTTGCTATTTCTGTTAGTGATATGCGGTATTGGGTGGTTTCGATAAAAGGTGCACGGCTCGTCATTATATAAAATCATCAATCTTCCAATCGTTCATGTATGGTGATGGACGTTTGTATAATGGAGCGTGGGGTGTAATGAAATTTTTTTAATTTCATTGTAAGGTATTGTAAATTAGCGGTATTTTTATTCTTTTAAAAGTGTAATAAGTAATGAAAATTTAGGGTGTTGCATCCTAATTATGTTTTTAGGCAATACGGCTGTGAAATAAAGTCCAAGCCTTAATAAAATCATTGAATACTTGTCATTTAGAGGTGGAATTTGTATATTTGTACCGTCAAAAGGTGGTAATGAGTAAGTGCAGGTTCATTACATAAATTTAGAGAGCATGACGCTTTGAGCAAACTCCTAAACTCCTTAGACGTTCGAACCAAACTGAGTCATACTTGGTCTGGTTTATTTGTTTAAAATGCTCATTACGAACATTCTCATCTTCAATCTTCTTTGAATTCATTGGTTTTGAACTATCGTAGGAAGTCAAAATAAAATGCCTGACAGCTATTGTAGCAGTAGGTGCTTTATCCACTCCACAGCCTCACTGTTGGCTTCAAATACAAATTCCTGCCCTTTTGCAGCCGACACGAAACAGTCATCTTTCCATGCGTTGGCATTGTAGGTAATGGGTATGTCCCTAAAGAAGTCAGGTAAATCCCAGATACTTTTGCTATAGCCCTGTTTGGTCAGCACTAATCTATCCGCATAGGTAAGACATTCCGCTCCGGGCTGTTCGGGGCAAAGGGACAATGAGTCGGAAGCGATAAAAATCGCATTGGGCTGTTTCCACCGTTCTGTCTTGGCATGGGGGTGTTCCGCCAGCCATTGCGGTACATTGTCCTGTGAATAGACAATATCCCCTACCTGTAAATATCCGTAAATAATGTGCAGGTCAGATGCACCTTTCACATAGCTTAATTTTCCGTCTATAAACTCTGTTTGGCGGAAAGAGCCGAAGAACAGAAACAAGTCTCCGACACCGACCTTTTGTTTCTGTAGATGCCCCAAAGAAGAGCCTGTTTGTCCGAATGCAGGTTTCCATCCGTCAAGCCTGCCTGTTGTCTCCTTCCTAATGTCGGGGTCTAAATGACAGGTATAGTTTGCCTTTATCCGGCTGCTTGGCTTTAACTCCTGTATTAATTCGTAATACGACTTGCCGTTCCATGTCAAACCTGCATATTTTGTATTATCCTCTTTTGAGGGTATTGGTAGCGACAACAGTGTTCCGTCCGATAATATGGGGCTTGGCATTCCCCCATATTGTGAATCAAAGCCTTTCCGGCTAAACACCACTTTCATATTGCGTCAGTGTATTTGCATTGTTTGGTATGCAGTCTTACATAATTGACAAATGCGGAAGCGTCCTCAGTAATCGTTCCGTAACGTGTCCGTACTTTGGGGACATTGGGGCGCAAGTCCGAGGGTATTTCAAGGGGCGACAGGCAACTGAAGTAATAGAACTCCTCGCAGACGAGGACATATTTTCCTTTCAAGTCCTTTGCCTTCTTGTCCGTTCCATGATGAATGTTGGGCATTTGTATAAAACCGTCCTCCGCAGAAGCGTCAGGCTGATAAATGTTGTCTCCATAACGCTCCAGCACATTTTTATCGTCCGTACAGACTGACCGTTTTTGCGGGTATTGTTCCCAATATTCCTCGAAAGTGAGTTTATGGGTTACTTTGGCAAGATATACAAGTTTCTCCTGTCCCTGTTCTGTAGGCGAATGGACAATGCGTGCGGATGTCCATCCCGCAATCCATTCTCCTTCTTTCATGTTTAGCCTCATGTACGGTTTGCATGTGGCCAGTGTCAACACCCCGAATAATGGATTTGGGGCAAACCTGTTGTCATGGGTCATTTTGTAACTGTAAAGTTTTTCCATGGTCAGTGGCTATTGATGTTATTTAAATTTTAATGTCTATATTTATTTTTATTATGCCACGAAAATAAGATAAATAATCTTTAAATCCAATAGGTATGATTTTTTTCAGCTATATTTGTATTCAAACATTTATAAATCACTTATAATATGCTAAATACAGCTTTAAATATTGCTTACAAGGCCCATTTGGGGCAGACAGACAAGGCTGGTGCTCCTTACATACTTCACCCTATGAGGGTGGCATTATGTTGCCAAACAGAAGATGAAAAGATTGTGGCATTGTTACACGATGTGGTGGAAGACACTCCTATAACATTGGAAGAACTAAAAGCACAAGGTTTTAGTGATGATGTGTTGGCTGCTTTAAAGTGTCTGACCAAAATAAAGGGAGAGGACTACCAAACATTTATCCAGCGTGTAGCGACCAATCCGCTTGCCGTAAAAGTTAAAATACAGGATTTGAAAGACAACATGGATTTGTCCCGTTTGGGTGGTAAGCCGCATTGGAAAATGGAAACATACAAAGAGGCTTTAGTTCATCTTGAACAATGCCTTGAAAAATCCGAATGCAAATAAATGCAGCAACAGCAATTTGCCTTTATTTGCACCAAGTTTCCCGAAAACTTTAATCGAAATTTATTCGCAGGTAACAAAAAAGGAGTTAGGCAACAGCCTAACTCCTTTATATTTAGTAATTTGTATTTCTATTTATTAAGGCTCATTTCAATACCCCCAGACGCGTACTCTAACCGGGCTGAGCTACACCCCGAATTGCGGATGCAAAAGTACGGCTTTATTTTGAAATAGCAAACAATTCTTTCACTTTTTATATTTTTATTTTATAACTGCTTTATATTCCGGATGTTAATGAACGGATTATATTCCCATACATTCCCGGTAGAAGTCCAAGACTTCGAAGATTGTCTCCTTGTCGGCGGTTTGGTTCAGGCAGATGTCGCCCACTTCCTTGAGCAGGCTGAAGTTGATGATGCCGGCGGTGTTCTTCTTGTCGTGCTGCATCAGTTCGTACAGGCGGTCGTACTGCTTGCAGCTGAAGGCAAAGGCGCCGTAGTTCTCTTTGATGAACCGGATGGTCTGGCGCATCCTCTCTTTGGGGAAGCCGACTTTGATGTGCGAGAGATAGAGCTCGCAGACGATTCCCCATGCTACGGCGTATCCGTGCAGCACGGGGCGGTTCTCTGCCAAGGCAAGGCTTTCGAAGGCGTGTCCCACGGTGTGGCCGAGGTTGAGCGCTTTGCGGATGCCCTGCTCTTTGGGGTCTTGCTCCACGATGTTCTCTTTCACCCGGACGGAACGGTCTACCATTGTCTTGAGCGTTGCGTAATTGATGTTCTCCGTATCGAATGAGAGTATTTCAGCCAGATGTCCGGGCGTGCTGATGAGGCCGTGTTTCAGCATTTCGGCATAGCCGGAGAAGAAGTTGGGGGCATCGAGGCTGCGCAGGAACTCTGTCTCCAACAGTACGCTGGCGGCAGGGGCGAAGACGCCGATTTCGTTTTTCAGTCCGTTGAAGTTGATGCCTGTCTTGCCGCCTACCGATGCGTCTACCATGGCGAGCAGGGTGGTAGGGATGTTGATATAGGCTATTCCCCGTTTGAAGGTGGAAGCGGCAAAACCGCCGAGGTCGGTCACCATGCCGCCGCCCAGGTTTATCAGCAGCGAGTGGCGGGTGGCTCCCTGCTCGCTCAGGGCTTGCCATACGGCGGCCAGTGTCTCCAGGTTCTTGTGGAGGTCTTCGGCACCGATGGTGATTTCCGTGGCGTCGCGCAGTGCGGGGATGGCGGACAGCTGCGGCAGGCAGAGGCGGTGGGTATGTTCGTCGGTCAGGATGAAGAGCTTGTCGTGCGGGCATTTCTCGATGGCATACGCCAGGCTGCTTCCGAGTTCTTCGCAAAGGATTACTTCTTGTTCGCTCATGGGAAATTTACGGGTTTTTGATTTATTGCGGGGGCAAAGATAGTTCTTTCAACTATAAATGCTACCTTTGTCTCACGAAAATAAATCATAAATCATAAAATCTGAAATCCAAATGAAAGCTTTACTTCCCGTATACTGTCGTCCGTTGGGATATTTCGTAATCGCGTTGGCGTTGTTCATGCCGTTTCTGATGGCGATGATGGGCAGGGTGACCGATGCCAACCTGCTGTTCTACAAAGAGTGTTCCAAGCTCCTGATGATGCTGGGAAGCTTGATGATACTGTTCGCTTTGACGAAAGGCGAATGCAGGGAGGTGGAGGAGATACGCAACAAGGCGACGCGGAATGCCATTTTCCTGACGGTGCTGTTCGTGTTTGCCAATATGCTCTATCGGGTGGCACAGGGTGATTTGCTCTCTGTGGATACCTCTTCTTTCTTGATATTCCTGATTATAAACGTCCTTTGCCTGGAGTTCGGCATCAAGAAAGCGGCTGTCGACCGGCTGTTCAAGCAGAACCGGCGGTAACCGGTGCGGCGGTTCGTGGCTTTCCCGTTTGAGGGAGTCCATCCTTTCAATTCCGGTCTGTCTGATAAGGTGTTCCGTTTCTGCGGTATGCCCTTGGGCGTCTGCGCCCTCTTGCTGCAAAAGATTGCAAAGGCTTTGCAGTGACGCTGCAACTATAGATGCAGTGATGCTGCAACCGTTTTGCAGTGGCGCTGCAACTATGGATGCAGTAGCTCTGCAAAGCGATTGCAGTAGTTCTGCAAAGCGATTGCAGTGGTTCTGCAAAGGGATTGCAGCGACACTGCAACGGGAGTGCAGCGATGCCGCAACGGGAGTCCGGTGCGGCCGCCTCCTGTGGCCTGCGATGGAAGAAGCGAGGGCGATTCGTAAAAAATCTGTCAGGAATTAAACCTTTTGCCTATAAGCTTGTCAAATGAGACAGTTACAAATGAAAACAGGTATTGATTATTTAGAAAACAGGGCATGAAAAGATTTATTTCCGGAGCAATGTTGTTGCTGGCAACCGCATTGTCCGCTTTCTCACAGACAAAAAACATCACCGTATCGGGCCGTGTGGTTGATGACACGAAGGAACCCGTGGTACAAGCTACTATCCAGTTACTGTCGTTGCCGGACAGCGCATACGCCGCCGGCGTTGCCACTACGGGCAACGGCTATTTCACACTGCCAAAGGTGAGTGCCGGACGGTACGTCCTGAAGGTTTCCTATATCGGCTTCAAGAACCGGCTGATGCCGCTGCACCTTTATGCCAATGTGCAGAACAAGAATGTAGGTACGGTGGCGCTCGAGACGGACGCCGTCATGCTGGCCGAGGCGGTGGTCACCGCCGAAGCGCCGCAGGTGCAGGTGGTGGAAGACACGCTGATGTACAACTCCAGCGCCTACCGCACGCCGGAAGGCGCGATGCTCGAGGAACTGGTGAAGAAGCTGCCCGGCGCGGAAATCGACGACGACGGCAATGTGAAGATTAACGGCAAGGAGGTGAAGAAGATTATGGTGGACGGCAAGGAGTTCTTCGGCGGTGACGTGAAGACCGGACTGAAGAACCTGCCTGTCGATATGGTCGACAAGCTGAAGACCTACGACAAGAAGTCGGACCTGGCGCGCATCACCGGTATAGACGACGGAGAGGAGGAGACGGTGCTCGACCTCACGGTGAAGAAGGGCATGAACAAGGGATGGTTTGGCAATGCGGACGTCGCCTACGGCACGGAAGACCGCTATATGGCGCGCATGATGCTGAACCGCTTCGTAGACCGGACGCAGTTCTCACTGATAGGTTCGGCGAACAATGTCAACGACCAAGGCTTCTCGGGCGGAGGAGGCGGACCGCGCTGGCGCAGGAACAACGGCCTGACGGCCACCAAGACGCTGGGAGCGAACTTTGCCACGGAATCGTCGAAACTGGAGGTAGGCGGTAGCGCGCGCTACAACTACAGGGGTGCGGACATCATCAGCACCAACTCTTCGGAGCGCTTCCTGCAGAACGGCAACTCCTATTCCAACTCCAACGCCATCAACAAGAACAAGAATGTGGACTTCAACGCGGACTTCCGCCTGGAGTGGAAGCCCGACTCGATGACGAACATTATCTTCCGCCCGAACTTCTCGTACGGCAAGACGGACAACGCTTCCGGTTCGGAGTCGGGAACCTTCAATGCCGACCCGTACAGCCTGGTAGCAAACCCGAACGCGTTCCTCAACTTCGACCAGCTGGAAGAGGGCAGCTCCGACCCGTTGGAGGACATCCGCGTCAATGCCACGAACAGCGCTTCGTTGGGCAAAAGCAACAGCGTCTCCACGTCGGCCACGCTACAGCTGAACAGGAAGCTGAACAACCGTGGACGTAACGTCACTTTCCGCGGGCAGTTCAGATACGGCGACAACGACAACGACCAGTTCACGCAGTCGGAAACACGCTACTACCAGTTGCTGAGTGCCCTGACGGGCGGAGACTCCATCCTCTACCGTAACCAGTATGTCACGACTCCCACCCGCAACTACAATTACAGCGCACAGCTGACCTACAGCGAGCCGATTGCGCGCGCCACTTTCCTGCAGTTCAGCTATCAGTTTCAGTACCGCTACAGCGAGAGCGACAAGACCACGTTCGATATGCTGAGTTTCCCCGACTGGGACATCAACGGGCCGCTGCCCGACGGATATGAGACGCACTCGGTGGACAGCTTGGGCAAGTATGCGGAATACAGGTACTACAATCACGATGCGACCGTCTCGCTGCGCTTCCTCCGCGAGAAGTACCAGCTCAGTGCGGGGATGTCTTTCCAGCCGCAGCACTCGGTGCTCTCCTACAAGCGTGGCGACTACATGATTGACACGGCGCGCAACGTGTTCAACTTCGCTCCGAATATCGACTTCCGCTACCGCTTCTCCAAGGTGAGCCAGTTGCGCATCATGTACCGCGGACGTAGCAGCCAGCCGGGCATGGAGAACCTGCTGCCGATTGTCGACAACTCGAACCCGTTGAACATCAGGGTGGGCAATCCCGGCTTGAAGCCTGCGTTCACGCACAATATGCGCCTGTTCTACAATACGTACAATGCAGAGTTGCAGCGCGGCATGATGACCCACGTCAGTTTTTCGGCCACGCAGAACAGCATCAGCAACAGCACGATATATAACGAACAGACCGGCGGACGGACCACCACGCCGAAGAACATCAACGGCAATTGGAGCGCGTTCGGTATGTTCGGGTTCAACACGGCATTGAAGAACAAGAAGTTCACCATCAACTCCTTCTCCAATGTCAGCTACAACAACAACGTCGCTTTCCTATATAATAAGGATACGAAGGTGGATGACAAGAACACTACCACCGGACTTACGTTGAGCGAGCGGCTGAACGGGGCCTACCGTAACGACTGGTTCGAGTTCGGCCTGAACGGTTCCATCTCCTATACCGCCGAGCGCAGCAAGTTGCGTCCGGAAAACAACCAGGAGCCTTATACCTTCTCCTACGGTGCCAATACGCAGGTGACAATGCCCTGGAAGATGACGCTCTCCACCAACATCGCCAATCAGAGCCGCCGTGGCTATACGGACAGCAGCATGAACCGCAATGAACTAATCTGGAACGCCCAGCTCTCGCAGACCTTCCTGAAGGGCGCCGCTACGCTGAGCTTTGAGATGTACGATATCCTGAAGAAGCAGAGCAACATCAGCCGTTCGCTGACGGCGGATGCCCGTTCGGTATCTTCCTACAATGGCATCAACAGCTATTGTATGCTGCACTTCATCTATCGCCTGAACATCTTCGGCAGCAAGTCTGCCCGCGAGAAGGCACAGGGCGAAAGAGGAGGCTTCGGTGGTCCCGGCGGCGGTCCCGGCGGGCGTTACGGCGGTTCTCGTGGCGGATTCGGCGGAGGACACCGTCCGTTCTGATTGCATTAGACTCTGAATATGTGGGTGTGTCGGACACACCCACACCACGAACATAATATAAAACATATGGCACGATTTATCATGAGGATGGCACTGTTGCTGTTGGCGACCGGTGCCATGGCACAGACCAAGAATGTAACGGTGTCGGGACGGGTTCTGGAAGAAACCGGTGAACCGGCCATTCAAGCTACCATACAGCTGCTTGCACTGCCCGACAGCGTGCAGGCGGCAGGTGTGGCAAGTTCTTCACAGGGCTTCTTCGCGCTGCCTGCCGTAAGGCCCGGCAAGTATGTGCTCAAGGTCTCCTATATCGGTTTCAAGACCCGCTACCTTCCCTTGCAACTCTTGGCGCAGGCTCCCCGGAAGAGTGTGGGGGTGCTGACCTTGGAGTCGGACGCCGTGATGCTGTCCGAAGCGGTGATTACGGCCGAAGCCCCGCAAGTGCAGGTGGTGGAGGATACGCTGGTCTACAATGCCGCCGCCTACCGCACCACCGAAGGTGCCATGCTGGAGGAACTGGTGGAGAAGCTGCCCGGCGTCGAGATTGACGACGACGGCAACGTGAAAATCAACGGCAAGGCGCTGAAGAAAATCATGGTAGACGGCAAGGAGTTTTTCGGGGGCGACGTGAAGACCGGCCTGAAGAACCTGCCGGTGGAGATGATTGATAAACTGAAGACCTACGACAAGAAGTCTGATATGGCCCGCATCACGGGTATCGACGACGGCGAGGAAGAGATGGTGCTCGACCTGACCGTGAAGAAAGGGATGAAGAAGGGATGGTTTGGCAATGCCAACGTGGCGGCAGGCACGGAAGAACGCTATCGTGCCAACTTCCTGCTGAACCGCTTTGTAGACAAGAAGCAGTTTACCGCCAAGGGCTCGCTTGACAACGTGGACGGGCAGGGCTTCGGCGGCGGGGCGAACCGGCGCCGGAACAACGGGCTGACGGCAAACAAGTCGGCGGGCGTGACCTTCGCTACCGAGAACCGGAAGATGGAAATGGGCGGCAATGTGCGCTACAACTATACCGACAGGGATGTGGTGAGCACCGGCTACACGGAGAACTTCCTGGCGAACCGCAACTCTTACTCCAACTCGAACAGCAAGCAGCGCAACAAGAACATGACCCTGAATGCCGACTTCCGCTGGGAATGGAGGCTGGATTCGCTGACGACCTTCATCTTCCGCCCAAGTATGTCGTATGGCGATACGGACAATCTCTCCCGTTCCGAACGGGGCACTTTCAAGTCCGACCCTTATGCACTGGTGGCAGACCCCAACAACTGGCTGGCGCTGGACAAAATCGCCTCGGCAGACGACCCGCTGGAGGAAATCCGCATCAATGCGTCCAACAGCGGCACGATGAACGATAACAGCAACCTTTCTGCCAATGCCGTCTTGCAACTGAACAGGCGGCTGAACAGCAAGGGACGTAATATCGGCTTCCGCGGGCAGTTCGGCTACACCAATAGGGACAATAACCAGTATACGCAATCGGTGACCCACTATTTCCAGCTCAAGAACCACTTCGGCGAAGACTCCGTCCTGATTCGGAACCGCTATGTTCCCGCTCCTGTCAAGAACTACAATTACAGCGCGCAGCTGACCTACAGTGAGCCGATTGCCTGGGCCACTTTCCTGCAATTCAGCTATCAGTTCCAATACAGATACAGCGAGAGCGACCGGCGGACCTACGATCTGCAATCTTTTGAAGACTGGCAGCTCTCCACGCTGAAGCCCGACGGATACGAAGATTACCTGGTGGACAGCCTGGGCAAGTATGCGGAATATCGCTATTACAACCATAATATCTCGACGTCGCTCCGCTTCGTCCGCAAGAAATACCAGCTGAGTGTGGGCGTGTCGCTCCAGCCGCAACACACCGTCCTCTCCTACAAACGTGGCAAATATATGATTGACACCATCCGCAATGTGGTCAATTTCACTCCCAACCTGAACCTGCGCATCCGCTTCTCCAAAGTCACGCAACTTCGCATGACCTACAACGGGCGCAGCAACCAGCCGAGCATGGAAAACCTGTTGCCTATAGTGGACAACTCCAACCCGCAGAACATCCGTGTGGGCAATCCGGGATTGAAGCCCGCCTTTACGCACACGATGAACTTCACCTTTAATACCTATAACGCCAAGAAGCAGAGTAGCATTGTGACGCACGTCAACTATTCGATGACCCAGAACAGTGTGAGCAACAGCCGTGAATACAATCCGGAGACCGGCGGCTGGAAAACCACCCCTAAGAACATCAACGGCGATTGGGACGCATCGGGTTCGTTTGGCTTCAATACGACGCTTTTCAGCAAGAAGTTCACCCTGAATACCACGTCGAACGTGCGCTACCGCAACAACGTGGGCTATCTGACCACCGGCCGTGGCGCGGAAGCTGTCGAAGAGAAGAACACGACCACCAACCTGACGCTGGGCGAACGGCTCAACGTGGCCTACCGCAACAGTTGGCTTGAACTGGGTGTCAACGGGAATGTCTCTTACTCGGTAGAGAAGAACAAACTGCGCTCGCAGAACAACCAGGAGCCTTATAGCTTTTCGTATGGCTCCAACCTGCAGCTTATGATGCCGTGGAAGATGACGCTGCATACCAATATTGCCAACCGGAGCCGCCGCGGCTATACGGACAACAATATGAACCGCGACGAACTCATCTGGAATGCGCGACTCTCGCAGACCTTGCTGAAAGGTGCGGCCACCGTCAGCTTCGAGATGTATGATATCCTGAAAGAGCAGAGCAATATCAGCCGCTCGCTGACGGCAAACGGACGCTCGGCCAATGAATACAACGGTGTGAACAGTTATTGTATGCTCAGTTTCATCTACCGCCTGAATATCTTCGGCGGAAAGTCGGCGCGCGGGAATGTGCGGAATAACCGTAACTCCGACAGTGCAGGCGGCGCTCGTGGCGGGTTTGGCGGAGGACGCCGCCCGTTCTAATGTTAATCAATGTAACAGACGGTGAAAGTTCTGTTGTTTTTCATACATTTGTTTTATCCTACGAGACAAATGTATGTTTGATTGGAACTTCATAGCCGGACAGATAGCCACAGTAGCATTCGATATCATCTATTTTGGCGCGATTATCGGAACAATTACGGTCATCACCCTCGATAACCGGAATCCGGTAAAGACCATGGCGTGGATACTGGTGCTGATGTTTCTGCCGGTGGTGGGGTTGGTGCTCTATTTCTTCTTCGGCCGTAGTCAGCGGCGTGTGCGCGTCATCGGGAAGAAGAGCTACAACCGCTTGCTGAAGAAGCCGATGGCGGAGTATCTTGCTCAGGACTCGGGCGCGCTTCCGGCTGACTACGAACGCCTTATCTCTCTGTTCCGCAACACCAACCAGGCTTTCCCTTTCGACGGCAACCGCGTGGAGGTCTATACGCAGGGCTTTTCCATGCTCCAGTCCTTGCTGCGCGAGTTGCAGGGGGCAACGGAGCATATCCACATGGAGTTCTATATCTTCGAGGATGACGCCATCGGGCGTATGGTGCGCGATGTGCTGATAGACAAGGCAAGGCAGGGGGTCGAGGTGCGCGTGCTGTATGACGATGTGGGCTGCTGGCACGTCCCCCACCACTTTTACGAGCAGATGCGTGAGGCGGGGGTGGAGGTGCGTAGTTTCCTGAAGGTCCGTTTCCCGCTGTTCACCAGCAAGGTGAACTATCGCAACCACCGTAAGATTGTAGTGATTGACGGTCGCATCGGATTTGTCGGCGGGATGAATCTGGCGGAGCGCTATATGCGCGGGTTCTCTTGGGGAATTTGGCGCGACACGCATATCCTGCTGGAAGGCAAGGCGGTGCACGGCCTGCAAACCGCTTTCCTGCTCGACTGGTATTTTGTGGACCGCACCTTGATAACATCCGCCCGCTACTTTCCGAGAGTGGACAACTGCGGCACCTCGTTGGTGCAGATTGTAACCGGCGAGCCGGTAGGTCCCTGGAAAGAGATTATGCAGGGATTGGTCATGGCCATCGCCGGTGCGCGTAAGTACTTCTACATACAGACTCCCTACTTCCTGCCGACAGAACCGGTTGCCAATGCCATGCAGACCGCCGCCTTGGCGGGAGTGGACGTGCGGCTGATGCTCCCTTATCGTGCAGACAACCGGCTGACGCATCTGGGCTCCTGCTCCTATCTGTCGGAGGTGCTAAGGGCGGGGGTAAAGGTCTATTTCTACAAGAAAGGCTTCCTGCATTCCAAACTGATGGTTTCGGATAATGAGTTGTCTACCGTCGGTTCCACCAATGCCGACTTCCGCAGTTTTGAGCATAACTTTGAGGTGAATGCCTTCATATACGACGCGGAGACTGCCCTCCAGATGCGTGAAATCTTCCTGCACGACCAGCGTGAATGCGTACAAATCTTCTCCAAGAACTGGGAGAAGCGGCCTTGGTATCGTAAGGCGGCAGAGAGCGTCGTGCGCTTGCTGGCACCGCTGCTATGAAGAAAATGAAGAATGAAAAATGAAGAATGAAGAATTTCCTTGCGGTATGATTGCGCAGCCTCATTCTTCATTCTTCATTTAAAAAGGCTGAAGTTCACGCTCCCGTATACTCTTCTTTCCACAAAATGGGGATGGGTTTCGAAACTGTTTGCCTTGCCATGTTCCAGCACAAACAAGCCGTCTTCCTTTAAGAGGTTGTTCTCGAAAATCAGGTCGGGCAGGGTATCGAGTTCCTTGAGCGCGTAGGGCGGGTCGGCAAAGATGAAGTCGAATTGCTCGCGTCCACCCTGTATGTATTTGAATACGTCGCCACGGACGGGCAGACATTTGTCGGTCTTCACTTCCTGCATCACTTTGCAGATAAAGGCATGGTGGTCGCGGTCTTTCTCGATGCTGACTACCTGGTCGCAACCTCTGGACACAAGCTCGATGCTGATGCTGCCCGTTCCGGCAAACAGGTCGAGGGCGCGTACGCCTTCTTCGAAGTCGATGTAGTTGGACAACACGTTGAACAGGTTTTCTTTGGCAAAGTCCGTGGTGGGGCGTGCTTTGAACGTGCGTGGCACGTCGAAACGTCTTCTTTTGTATATTCCGCTGATTACTCGCATAGGTTGATGGCTTGTAGGTCAAGATTGGCGGCAGGGTTCATGACGAATACCTGCCGGATAAATTTTCTCAGTTCGGGCAGCAGCTGTTCCTTGCCGGACAGGTCGCCGGTGAAGTGGAGTTCGTCGCGCTCCTGCTCCATGCCGAGCTGCTTCCATAGATAGAGGGTGTAGTAGATACGGTCGTTGGCTTCCTTACAGGCGAAGGTGTTGGCAAATGTCAGTCGTCCGCGTTCGTAGGTGTAGATGTCTATGGCTTCCTTGCGCAGGTGGACGTACATTTTCCGGCTGTTGCCCAACCGGCTTTTGGCGGCGAAGTATTCGATGAGCGGGCTTGCCTGTGAGTAGAAGCGGACATCGGCATATTGTTCGCGCAGCAGAGCGCAGGTGCTCTTGTCCATACCGAACAGTACGACTATGTTGTTCTTGCGCAGAATGTTGTATTGCACCAGTTCGTTCTCCCGTTTGGGGTGATTGTGGTAAAAGATGGTTTCGGCCTGTTCGTCCTCGAAAAACTCCAGCGGGATGAACGTGAAACGTTTACCGGCCATGAGCACATTGACGCGGCGGAAAGGTGAACTCAGCCACTCCGCTTCCCGGAACGCTTGTTTGAGGTTGGCGGTGAGCGACAGTGTCTCGTCTACTTCATGCTCGTAGAACGACAGTGTGCCGTCGGCCAGAGGGTTGAATATAGAAAAAGAAAATCCATCCGTGCTCAGACGGATGGATAAAGTATATTGTTCCGATTTACTGAAATCAGTCGTTTCTATCATACGTGTCTTGTCGGTGGATTATTCCCAGTTACCGGCATTGTTGTTGGCAGTTTCCAAGCTACCGATCATCAAGCCTGAGTATTTGCCCAATTTAGTCTGGACGTCTTTCAGGTTAGCGATTTCCTGCTTGTCCAAGCCGTTCAGGTATACTTCATACGGAGTCTTCACCTCGAGCAGGCAAAAAGGAGCGCCCGATTTGGCCGTATCGTTCTTGATGGCCATCTGGAACTGTGCGCCGTTGCCGAAGGGGACGTATCTCATGGAGTCTGCGTTGAAACCTTTCGGGAAGATGGTGTCCAATACGGCTACCCACAGGGTGTCGCGCTTGAAGTTCTCCAATCCCCATTTCTTCACTTCCGCATAGTTGCCGGTCTTCTTGGCCTTATTGATGATGTTGATAGCCTTCTTTTCTGTCAAACCGTCTTCCAGCTGCTTGTCGTCCAGCTCTCCTTGCTTGAAGATGAACGGCAGTTTCTGGTTCTTCACAAAGTCAATCAGCGTATCGAAGCTGGCGGTGTATTGCTGGTTGTGCAAACCACGGTATTCCAACTGTGCCTTACGGATGTCCATCAGGCGGGCGATGACTGCAGCGTCTCTGTGCTTCTTGGCTTTTTCAAAGTTTATAGGACCCATGATACTGGCATAGCAGATGTAGATTAGGGCCAGCGCACATAAGCCTAAAACGATATTAAATGCTGTTTTCATGATAAATATGTTTTTTAGTTATTATATTCGCACCGCAAAAATAAAAGAAATAAATTTAAAAACGACAGTTCCCGTTACTTTTTTCTATTACAAAAATGATAAATAACTATTTAGAAAGGCAAATTAAGGAAAATTTTCCTTACCAACCGACTCCGGAGCAGGAAATCGTGCTGAAATCTTTGTCGGAATTTCTTGTGTCGCCTTGCGGCGAGGCGGCTTTCCTGCTGCGTGGGTATGCCGGGACGGGGAAGACTTCGTTGGTCGGTGCTTTGGTCAGGACGTTGGACCGCTTGCAGCAGAAGGTGGTGCTGCTGGCGCCCACGGGGCGGGCGGCGAAGGTGTTTTCCGCCTACGCGGGGCATCCGGCGTTTACGATTCATAAGAGAATATACCGCCAGCAGGCGTTCTCCAACGAGACGGGCAACTTCTCCGTGAACGACAACCTGACGACACATACCTTGTACATCGTGGATGAGGCTTCGATGATTTCCAACGACGGATTGTCGGGGTCGTCGTTCGGGACGGGGCGCCTGTTGGACGATTTGGTGCAGTTCGTCTATTCCGGCACGGGATGCCGCCTGCTGCTGATGGGGGATACGGCGCAGCTTCCGCCGGTGGGCGAGGAGCAAAGTCCGGCTCTTTATGCCGATGCCTTGAAAGGGTACGGGCTGGAAGTGCAGGAAGTGGACCTGACCCAGGTTGTCCGCCAGGAGCGGCAGTCGGGCATCCTGTGGAACGCCACCCGCCTGCGGCGGCTCATAGCCGAGGAGGTTTGCGGGACGTTGCCGAAGATTAGGGTGACGGGCTTCGCGGACATCCGGGTGGTGCCCGGCAATGAACTGATAGACAAACTCGAGACGTGCTACGACCATGACGGACTGGACGAGACGATTGTGATATGCCGCTCCAATAAGCGGGCGAATATCTACAACGAAGGCATCCGTGCCCGTATACTCTGGCGGGAGGATGAACTGAACACGGGAGACTTGCTGATGGTCGCGAGGAACAATTACTTCTGGACGGAGCAGCTTCGGGCGGATATGTTGCGTGCCGGCGAGCAGCGGGAGGCGGTGGAACAGGTGCCCGGCTTCATAGCCAACGGTGAGACGGCGGTGGTGCACCGCGTACGCCGCACGCGCGAGCTGTATGGGTTCCGTTTCGCCGACGTCACCCTGACGTTCCCCGACTATAACGACTTCGAGCTGGAAGTGAACCTTCTGTTGGATACGCTGCACAGCGATGCTCCCGCGCTGCCCAAGGCGGACAACGACCGGCTTTTCTATGCCGTCCTCGAAGATTATGCGGATATAGCGCTGAAGCGCGAGCGGATGAAGAAGATGAAGTCCGACCCTTACTACAATGCCCTACAGGTGAAGTACGCTTATGCCGTGACTTGCCATAAGGCGCAGGGCGGGCAGTGGAAGAACGTCTTCCTCGACCAAGGATACATGACGGACGAGTATCTGACGCCCGATTATTTCCGTTGGCTGTACACTGCCTTTACTCGTGCCACGGGAACGCTGTATTTGGTGAACTATCCCCATGAACAGGTCGAATGAATGAACCCGTAAGACAAGGAAATCCGTCCCATGAGACGAATAAATCCGTCCCGTGAGATGAAAAAAATCGTCCCACGGGACGAAAAAACTCGTCTCGCGAGACGGATTTATTCATCTCGCGAGACGAGTTTGCGATGCCCTTTAAAAGAGTTTTCATCGGCATCTTTTTCTGATAATATTGGAGTGTTACGCATTGGCTTTGACATAACAATGTGTATTATGCCCATGTCCGCATTCACTTAAACAAAAAAACAAGTCTCCGCTTCAATCGGTCGAAACGAAGCGGAGACTTTGTTTATGATATATTATGTATGGAACAATCGCTTAAAGCCCTGCCAGCTCCATAATCTTGTCAACGGCTGCGTTCAGTCCGTCGGGGTTCTTGCCGCCGGCCGTTGCGAAGTGGGGTTGGCCGCCACCGCCGCCTTGTATCAGTCTGGCGGCTTCCTTCACGAGGTTACCGGCTTTCAGGCCGCCTGCCACCAGGTTGTCACTCAGCATCACGGTCAGCATCGGCTTGCCCTCGAACAGGGTTCCTGCTGCGAAGAAAAGGTTCTCGGTGATTTCTCCGCGCAGTTGGAAGGCGATGTTCTTTACCATATCGGCAGGGATGCCGGGGGCACAGAACTTGATGACTTGCACACCGTTCGTCTCTTTCATGTCTTTCAGCAGGCGCTCTTTCAGTTGCGCTTCCTTCTCTTTCATGAAGTCTTCCACCTGCTTCTTCAAGCCGGCATTCTCTTCGATGTACTTGCGGATGGCGCCCGAGAGGTCGGGAGCGTTGTTGAAGAGCGCCTTCAAATCGCGCATGGTGTCTTGGAACGTGTCGAGCATCTGCTCCACCCGTGCGCCCGTGTAGGCTTCGATGCGGCGGACACCGGCAGCTACGGAGCTTTCCGACACAATCTTTACCATACCGATGTTGCCGGTGGCGGCTACGTGCGTACCGCCGCAGAACTCGATGGACGAGCCGAACTGGATGACGCGCACACGGTCACCGTACTTCTCGCCGAAGAGGGCGATGGCACCCAGCTCCTTGGCTTCCTCGATAGGGATGTTGCGGTATTCTTTCAAGGGGATGTTGGCGCGCACCTTGGCGTTTACGATGTGTTCCACCCGGCGGATTTCCTCGTCCGTCACCTTCTGGAAGTGGGAGAAGTCGAAACGCAGGGAGTCGGGAGTGACCAGCGAACCTTTCTGCTCCACGTGGTCGCCCAATACCTCGCGCAAGGCGGCATCCAGCAGGTGGGTGGCAGAGTGGTTGGCGGCACAGGCGGCACGCTTGTCCGTGTCTACGCAAGCCATGAACGGGGCTTCCGGATGCTGGGGCAGCTTCTTGGTGATATGGATAGGGAGATTGTTCTCCTTCTTCGTGTCGATGACTTCGATGGTTTCGGCTTCGTTCACCAGCACGCCGGTGTCGCCTACCTGACCGCCGCTTTCGGCATAGAACGGGGTCTTGTCCAGCACAATCTGATACAGTGTCTGGTTCTTCTGCTTTATCTGGCGGTAGCGCAGGATGGATGTCTCGTATTCGGTGTAGTCGTAACCCACGAACTCGGTGGTACCTTCCTGTAGCGTAATCCAGTCGCCGGTCTCGACGGCGGCGGCGTTGCGGGCGCGCTGTTTCTGCTGTTGCATTTCGGCGTCAAACTCCTTGATGTCGGCGGTCATGCCGTTTTCGCGCAGGATAAGTTCCGTCAGGTCGAGCGGGAAACCGAACGTGTCATACAGGGTGAAAGCATCCTTTCCGCTGATTTCGTTCTTTCCGGCTGCCTTGGCGTCTGCCATGGTCTTCTCCAGCAGGCGGATACCCGTCTCCAAGGTACGGAGGAAAGAGTCTTCCTCTTCTTTGATTACTTTGGCTATCAGCTCTTTCTGTGCGTCCAGTTCGGGATAGGCGCCGCCCATGTTCTCGATGAGCACGGGGAGCAGCTTGTACATGAACGCTTGCTTCTGACCGAGGAACGTGTAGCCGTAGCGCACGGCACGGCGCAAGATACGGCGGATGACGTAGCCCGCCTTGGCGTTGCTGGGCAGTTGCCCGTCGGTGATGGAGAAGGCGATGGTGCGGATGTGGTCGGCAATCACACGCATGGCGATGTCGGTCTGTTCGTTTTCGCCGTACTTCTTGCCTGCCATGTCGCCGATGGCTTTCAGCATCGGTTGGAATACGTCGGTGTCATAGTTGGACGTCTTGCCTTGCAGGGTACGTACCAGACGTTCGAAGCCCATACCTGTGTCGATTACCTTAGCGGGAAGCCCTTCCAGCGAGCCGTCCGCCTTGCGGTTGAACTGCATGAACACGAGGTTCCAGATTTCAATCACCTGCGGGTGGTCCTTGTTCACCAGTTGCGAACCGGGCACTTGGGCTTTTTCTTCCTCCGAACGCGAGTCTACGTGTATCTCGGAGCATGGGCCGCAGGGACCCGTATCGCCCATTTCCCAGAAGTTGTCATGCTTGTTCCCGTTGAGGATGTGGTCTTTCGGTAAGAACTGTTCCCAATAGGAAGCGGCCTCGTTGTCACGTTCCAGACCCTCCTCGGGGCTACCTTCGAACACGGTGGCATAGAGGTCTTTCGGGTCGAGTTTCAGTACGTCCACCAGGTATTCCCATGCCCAGGAGATGGCTTCCTTCTTGAAATAGTCGCCGAACGACCAGTTGCCCAGCATCTCGAACATGGTGTGGTGGTACGTGTCGTGCCCCACCTCTTCCAGGTCGTTGTGCTTCCCGCTGACGCGCAGGCACTTCTGCGAATCCGCCACTCTTTTATATTTCGCCGGGTGATTGCCCAAAATAATGTCCTTAAACTGGTTCATACCCGCGTTGGTGAACATCAGCGTAGGGTCGTCCTTAATCACCATGGGAGCCGAAGGCACAATCTGGTGACCTTTACTTTCGAAGAAACTCTTGAATGAGTCTCTGATTTCATTTGCAGTCAACATACGTATATCTAATTATGAATTTTGAATCTTTGAATTATGAATTATAAGGGGGAGGTTTTGCGCTTTTGCCCTTGTGAAAATGAGTTATAAGTTTTAGATAGAAGCTATCTAAAGGTTATAATTCATAATTCAAAATTCATAATTCTTGAAAAAACTGCGCAAAGATAGCTTGTTTTTCGTATTTTTGCCGCATTGATAATGAAATATTTACTTCTGATGCGCAAAGTTTACTACATTTATAATCCACGGACACAGACCTACGACCGGATTTATCCAACCGTCCGGCAACGGGCATTGAGCATATTGCGGCGTTTGTTTTTGGGTATGGGATTGGGTGCCGGCAGTTTCATCCTGCTGTTGCTGGTGTTCGGTTCGCCCTCCGAGAAGGAGTTGCGGAAAGAGAACAGTCGGCTTCAGGCACAGTATAACGTTCTTTCCCGGCGGCTTGACGAGGCTATGGGAGTGCTTCAGGACGTGCAGCAGCGCGACGACAACCTGTATCGCGTGATATTTCAGGCCGACCCGCTTCCGTCCGCCATCCGCAAGGCGGGGTATGGCGGCACGAACCGTTACGAGCATCTGATGGATATGGCCGATGCCGATTTGGTGGTGAACACCACGCAGAAGATGGATATGCTTACGAAGCAGCTTTATATCCAGTCCCGCTCGTTCGACGATGTGGTGGAGATGTGCAAGAGCCATGATGAGATGCTGCATTGCATACCTGCCATCCAACCGATTTCCAATAAAGACTTGCGCAAGACGGCTTCCGGTTATGGCACACGTATCGACCCTATTTATGGAACCCCCAAGTTTCATGCGGGCATGGACTTCTCCGCCTATCCGGGGACGGATGTGTATGCAACCGGCGACGGCACAGTGGTAAAGATGGGATGGGAAACGGGCTACGGTAACACCGTGGTCATCGACCATGGCTTCGGTTACCAAACGTGGTATGCCCACTTGCGCGACTTCCGTACGAAGCTTGGCAAGAAGGTGGTGCGCGGCGAAGTGATAGGCGGCGTAGGGAGTACCGGAAAGAGCACAGGCCCGCACCTGCATTACGAAGTGCACGTGAAAGGGCAGGTCGTAAATCCCGTCAACTACTATTTCATGGATTTGAGTGCCGAGGATTACGACCGTATGATACAGCTGGCGGCTAATCACGGGAAGGTGTTGGATTGATGCTGGTTCATTGCTTCAATCCTGTTGAAGCATGTTGTTTCGGCCGCTTATACAGTCTGTTGGAAACTCATTTGTGAAGGACTGTGGGGGGCTTGTAGTTTTGCTTTTCATGAACTTCTTCTTTTTGATACGGTGATGGTAAATGTATATAATAACCGCCTTACTCACTAAAGAAATATAGGTTACTTTGGGTGGGTAAGGCGGGCATATGTTATAATTTGTTTGTTGACGAAATTTGAGGATTGACTATTTGAACTGGAAAATACTATGGTTTAGTCTTGAAGATTAGCAAATGGGCGTTGTCCTCCATGTTTTTCCTTGAAATATAGAATCATTTTGTGCTCTATATCTTTAGGATCTTGTTCTGGTAATTCTTTCCAACAGATAAGTAATGAACGTGAATCTTTAAGTTGCCAAATATAACGTCCTCCTTGATGTCCAACAGCTTTTCCTTGTCCAAATTTGAGATATTGCTCTAATCGGGATTTAAGTGTAGCTTTCGTTTGACCTCCTCCAGCTTTTCCAATATATATAATTGGAGAATCGTTTACCCAATTCCTTTTCAATTCTTCTATTGTGACATTTGGGTTCTTGCCTTTAAAGAATCCACCAGTTCCTGTAATTAAGAAATTGGGAACTTTTGTATTTTCCCGAAGAACGATATAAACTCCTTGTTTTTTGGGAATACAACTACTATCTTCCATTAACTTTTGGATACTAATAAAGCCACGAAAACCTTTTTCTTTTAATTCATTTTGCATAGGATAATAATTTTATGGATTTCACTTTAAAAAGTCATATTTGATTTAATGATGGTATGTTTAAATGGAATAAAAATCACAAAATGAAATTTTTCTAAGTGGGTTTAATCATAAATATATTATTGTTTTGGAGGTGTGAAAGTAAGTCTTAGAGGTTTTTTCTTTAACTCAAAAAATGGTACTTGTGATAATATTAATACTATTCCTGAAGAAGCTCGTTTTGCATAATTCTGATTGATGTAATCCCGAGTTATTTGTTTATCTTTTAATAAGACTTGGATTGCCTTCTTGAATGGTTCAATATCAATTTTCCCTTTTTCCCCATTTGAAGTTATTCTTGTAATTTCTGCCCAATTAACGTCTATGATTTTATTCTCCCCCTTGCTATTATATAAACTTTTTCCTTTAAGTGGCATAATATATTTTTCCCAAATAGAATCGAATGTGTATTCTTTATCACACAAAGAAATTTTTGAATTTTGAAAGTTTGCGTTTTGTGCCTTTTGAGATTTAAGTGGATGGGAAATATTTTTGATCATTTCGGTTGTTTGGGCAGGGGAATCAATTAGTAGTTCTATTTGCAAGCGTTTGGCTACTTCTACGGCATCAGGCATAATTTTTCCATTAGTAGCTAAAACAGCCTTATTGCATCCAAAATAATCTTTTGCACCGTGTAACTCCATTATCATACTTCTATTTACTTTTCGATTGGATTCTCCGTACATTTTTACCTGAATTGCTATTTTCTCATTTCCTTTTGTGGCAAAAATATCAATTCCGTAATCTCCGCTTTGTGGAGTCAGTTCTGTGACATATCCTTGCTTTTCAAATCGTTCACGGATATGTTCTTCATATTCTATTGGTTTCATATAAATGGTATTTGTTTAAAGATTGAGTCTTTTGAGGTTCACGAGTTATAATGAACTTATATTATAGATAAGTTTTGCGACCATAGATGAAAAATGTCAACTTTTGCGCATTGGCCTACTTACTATATCTATGTAGTTAAATGATTTAATAAGGAGTTGATATGTCATGGCAATATTTATTGTAAGTTTATTGTGATTTCGGTGGTATTCGATTGTCGGATATAATTTCTAACATGGCAGATATTTTTTCATATTCTTTCAAATTGTTTCGTTTGATGGTTTCGCATTCAGTTATTAAATCTATCCATAATCGATTTCCTCTGGCAAAAAGGAACGATTCCCATTCTTTAGTATCGAAATATGAGTCGGGTAAATTATCTATCTCTTCTACTGAAATTAGTGAGTGCCCTTTTCTGGCTAAAAACATATCGCTTACTAAGCGATATGTCATAGCTTCATAATATTCTACAAATTGATTCATCTTCATTTCTTTACGTGAAATGAATGTCTTTATCAATGCTACAGAATTGGATTCCCATTCTCCTAAACACATTCCATCTTCGCAATAGCCTCTAAGCATATTTTCGGCTTCCGATCTTATGATTCCAATTTTATTCCTAAGAAAAAAAACGGATATAACGTCTTTGGATGAATAGGGGTTTGCTTTTAAATTCAATTCAAGAAGTCTTTCTTTATAGCGAGTGATAAAGTGAGCTGGAAATAGGAGTAGAACATCGTGCCCATCTATTATATGGGCAATCCATGTCCCATTAGTATATTGAAAAGGACAAAAAAGTTGAGGCTTTGAAATAGAAGCGTCTTTTTTGCTTTCTGCATAATGATTGATAAACCAAATGTTTTGACGTTTGGTTTTTACTTGTGTTTCCCACATATATGGGTACCGATTGTTTTTAAGAAGTTGTCGTTGATATTTGGGGGTATATTGAATCCAACGAGCACGCACTTCTTTGTAATCGGCTTTGATTTCTTTGGACAATTCTTCAATGGTCATTGTGTGTAGAATCATGGTAATTTCATTTTATAAAGAAAAGTGTGGAGTCACATCATCTATCTTGCTAAAGGCGTCTGGTAATGCCCGAATACGAATAGACAATATCCCCACACTTGTGATGTATATAGCTTGGGTAAGTATATACAGACAAGTGATGAGCGTGATTGCCATCCTTCGTATTCTTAAAGTTTACCAGACTTTTTAGCAAAGGATAAAAGCTACACTTTCATCAATAAACTATGTATGTCCTGACCGGTTAAGCTCCGGACATCGCAAAACTACAAAAAGTTTATTGATTGTCAAACTCAAACGGGGATATTGTTGTATGTGATGCACGTTTTTACATTTAACTTTTAAGTGATATGTACTCTTCTCCACTCATGCCAGCGTTACTTCGGGGATCGTGTATATATGCCATAGAATAAGGTATATAACTGTCCTCTCCTGAACACTTAAGAAAAAAGTTCAGAAGTCTTCATGGAAAAGTTCCGGAATATGCTTCCTAAAAGTGGTGAATGTCAAGCATAAATTTTGTTTTCACGCTTGGTACGTCCGTTCCAAGCCTTGGAACAGACATCCGCAATCTTGGAACGCATATCCGCAACCTTGGAACGAACTTCCGATACACAGATTATCAACTTTCGGAGCAACGCTTGCAATGTCCGGTAACTTCTGCGGCTCTTGAATGCTTAATCGTAGACCCTGTTCTCAATCAAATCCTCTTCGTTTTCATCTATCTGGTCTTCGAAGATTTCCGACGGGTAGGACAAATCGTCTTCGGGGTCCTCGAGGAAATCTCCTAAAGAGTCGTCGAATACGGCGGTGTTGTCCCGGGGACGCATACGGCTCTTGGGGAGTGTCTGTCCGGGGTGGTGTTTCAGGACGACAGGATTTTCAGATTCCTGCTGGGCGGCTTTTATGCGCCTTTCCAGCTCGAGTTGGAATTGTTTCCGCTCTGCGGCTTCCCGCTCCTGCCTTATTTGCATTTCTGTCGGAACCGGGTTGCGGTGGTAGTAGTAGTTCACACAACAGGCAAGTATGAGGATGATGCCGTTGACCTTAAACCAGTTGATTCGTTTGGGCTGTTTCTTTGGGTTCATGGTGCTGTATTTATCTGTCGGGTTATGAATTTCTTTTCAAGGCCTCTTCGTAGACTTTCCTCATCCGTTCCCGCAGGTGCGCCGGGCGGATTACCGTCAGTGAGCGGCTGCGTGACAGCAGTGCCATGACGAAGTCGTTGGTGATGCGCAAGCGCAGGCGGATGCGGAACTCCTGGGCGTTGTCTACGAGCGTCTCTTGCGAGGAATGCAGCGGTACTGATTTCAGAAAACTGCCGTCCAGGGCATCGTAGCTCAGTTCGATTTCCTCTACGGGGATGTCGCTTTGGTTCCAGATGCCATAGCTCTCCTTGAACAGGGTTTCCACGTCGATGCTCATGTCGCGCCGGAAGGTCTCTTCGTAGAGAATCCGGAGACTGTGGATGTGCTCTACGCTGAAGTTCTTCAGTTTCCCGTCGTCGTAGGCGAGGAGATACCAGCGCTGCTGGTCTTCTTTCAGGTAGTGAGGGTATACCTTCTTTTCGCGTACCTTGCCACCTTCGCGCACATAGACGTAGCCGAATGTCACGGGATGGGAGAACTTGATGGCTTTTATCAGCAGGGGAAGGCACCCGTTGTCGGTCGGGCGATGATGCTCTGCCAATATATAGGTATGCAGGTTGGAGGTGCTGTCCAGTGCGTTCAGTATGTCGAAGTTGAGCAGCAGGCGTTCGTACTGCTCTTTCTTCAGGTCGTCTTCTTCGTGGATGTAGTAGCCGTTCCGCTTCTTGTCGAAGCAGATGCGGATGCCGAAGAGGTTTTCTATCTCGTTGAAGTCGCGTTGCAACGTTCGCAGGTCTACGGGGGTGCCGTCGCGTTCTTCCATGCGGAGCGCGACGTAATTCTCCAGTTCCTCCCGTGGCGTGTAGCGTTGCAGCCCTTTCAGCTTGTTGATGATGATTAGCATCCGTTGCAATCCTTCTAATTTTCTGCCCATCTCTCTCTGTCTTTGGTTTCGTTCTTGCGAACAAAGATAGCGGGGATGGGCGACAAAACGTGTCGTCCAACGAAAAAAAGTGGCGGTTAAAAGCGTCGGTAGGGAGATTTTAACCCGAAAAAGGGTGATGATTGAAAAAAGAGGTCTATTTTTGTACACTAAAAGAAGTACGTTATGCCGAATGCTGATAAAGAACTGAAACTGTATTACTCCATTAGCGAGGTTGCCCGGATGTTTGACGTCAACGAGTCGCTGCTCCGCTTTTGGGAGAAGGAATTTCCGCAGCTCAATCCCAAGAAGGCGGGACGGGGGGTGCGCCAATACCGCAAGGAGGACATTGATACGGTGAAGTTGATTTATCATCTGGTCAAGGAGCGGGGGATGACGCTTCCCGGTGCGCGCCAACGCATGAAGGACAATAAAGAAGCCACTCTCCGGAATTTTGAAATCGTAGAGCGGCTCAAAAGTATTCGTGAAGAACTGGTCGGTATGCGGGATGCGCTCGACGCTTTTACGTACGGGGAGGTGGAAGCGCTGAAAGAGAACCTTCAGAACGGGAACTCCTGACCCCACTCTCCGGCTTATTCTTCGACTCTCGTCACTAACTTGATGTTTTGTATCTGCTTCAGGTTGTCGCAGATGCAGCGCACATCGTCCACATCGTGTACGTATAGTTGTATCTTGCCTTCGAAGATGCCGTCAATCGTTTCGATTGTCAGTTTGCGGATGTTGACGTTCAGTTGGCGCGAGATGACTTGCGTCACTTCGTTCAGCAGTCCTACGCAGTCGATGCCTTTCAGGTAGATGGTCACGAGGAAGGAAAGCTCCTTGTGGGTGTCCCATTCGGTTGCGATGATGCGGTTGCCGTAGCTGCTCTTGAGGCGTGCGGCCACCGGGCATTGGCGTTTGTGGATGATGACCCGGTTCTGCTCGTCGATGTATCCCAGCACGTCGTCGCCGGGAATGGGGTGGCAGCAATCTGCCATGATGTAGTTCTTCTGGATGGCCTCTTCCGTGAGCTTCAATATCTGCTTGGTATTGATTTTCTCTTGCGGGAGTTTCTCGTCGGGCTGTTGCTCCTTGGCCTCTTTGTTGTCTTTGCTGCCGAACGAGAAGGTCAGGAACTTCTTCCAGTTGGTGGTCTGTCTCTCCTTGAATGCGTTTCTGTCCGCATCGCCCAATACAAGTTTCTTGCTGCCGACGGCCACGAACAGTTCGTCGTGGGTGTGGAAGTTGTGCAGGCGGGTGAGCTTCTCCACCGCTCCGTCGTCCATGCGGATGTCTTCATTCTTGAGGAAGTCGGCAAGGATGATTTCGCCCGCTTTCTGGTGGGCTTTAGCTTCCTTGCGCAAGATGGATGCGATTTTGGCACGGGCACGGGCGGTGGTGGCGTATGTCTCCCATTCCGGTTGTACGCGTTGCGATTTGGATGTAAGAATCTCCACCTGGTCGCCGCTCTGCAACTTGTGGCTGAGGGGGACGAGCTTGTGGTTCACTTTGGCTCCGATGCAGTGGCTGCCGATGTCAGTGTGCAGGGAGAAGGCGAAGTCCAGCGCCGTTGCGTTCTGCGGCATGGTCTTGATTTCCCCTTTCGGGGTGAACACGAAGATTTCCGAAGCAAACAGGTTCAGTTTGATGGTATCCAGGAAATCGATGGCATCCGGCTGCGGGTCGTCGAGTATCTCCTTGATGGTGCGCAGCCATTTGTCCAGTTCGCCTTCGTCTTCGCTGCCGCCGCCCTCTTTGTATTTCCAGTGGGCTGCAAAGCCTTGTTCGGCAACGTCGTTCATGCGTTCGCTACGGATTTGGACTTCAATCCATTGCCCGTTGTTGCCCATGAGGGTGACGTGCAGTGCCTGGTAGCCGTTGGCTTTCGGGTGGCTCACCCAGTCGCGCAGGCGGTCGGGGTGCGGCTTGTATATTTTGGATATGGATACGTAGATGTCGAAGCAGTCGTTCAGCTCTTCCTCCATGTTGCGGGGTTCGAAGATGATGCGTACGGCCAGCAGGTCGTAGATTTCCTCGAACGGCACGTGCTTTGTCTGCATCTTGTTCCAGATGGAATAGATGGACTTGACGCGGGCGAGGATGCGGTATTTCAACTCCATCTTGTCCAGCTGGGCACGTATCGGGGCGGTGAACTCTTTGAATACCTTGTCGCGCTCTACGGCTGTCGCCGCCAGTTTTTCCTCTATCTCACGGTATTCCTCCGGGTGCTCGTACCGGAAACTCAGGTTCTCCAGTTCGGTCTTTATCTTGTACAGCCCCAGCCGGTTGGCCAGCGGCGCGTAGATGTACAATGTCTCGCCGGCTATCTTGAATTGCTTGTTGGGCAGCATGGAACCGAGCGTGCGCATATTGTGCAACCGGTCGGCTATCTTTATGAGGATGACGCGGATGTCGTCGGACATGGTGAGCAGCAGCTTCTTGAAGTTCTCGGCTTGTGCCGAGGCGCGGTCGCCGAAGATGCCGCCCGAGATTTTGGTCAGCCCGTCGACGATTTGGGCAATCTTGGGACCGAAGATGTTTTCGATGTCCTCGACGGTGTAGTCGGTGTCTTCCACCACGTCGTGCAGCAGGGCGGAGCAGATGGAGGTAGACCCCAAGCCTATCTCATTGCACACAATCTTTGCGACGGCAATCGGGTGCATGATGTAAGGTTCGCCCGAGCGGCGCTTGATTCCCTTGTGCGCCTGATTGGCGAAATTGAATGCTTTGGTTATTATTTCGACACGTTTGCGGTGCTTGGTTGCCAAATAGTCGTTCAACAGTCCTTGGAATGCCTGTTCAATCATTTCTTCTTCGGCTTTCTCTTTCTCCTTCTGGCTTACACTCTCTTCCATATCCTGTATCTCCTTTCTTCTTCACTTTTTGCAAAAATAAGCAATTTTCAACACCGGACAAGCGTTTGTGTTTTTATTTGTAAATCTTCAGGCTCTTTCCTGCATTGATTTTCGTGTTGCTCATTCCGTTCCAGCTTTTCAGCTGGTTGACGGTGACGCCATATTTGCGGGCAATGGTCGACAGGGTCTCACCGTTGCGTATTTTGTGGTAGATGGCATTGCCTTGCGGGACACTTTTCCCCTTGCTGCGTGTCGTGCTGCGGCTGTCTGCCGCTACGACGGTCTTGCGGTTCTTGAACAGTTCCGCATTCCGGTGGGCATAAATCGTGTCCTGCTTGTCGATGAAAGAGCTGATGTGGTTTATCGGCAGGCGGAGTGTCTGCGGTTTGCTGTCGCCCGGAATGATGTTCTTTTTGTATTGGGGATTCAGACTTTTGAGCTGGTCCATGCCGATGCCGCATACGTCCGCGATTTGCTCGAAGTGCAGGTTGCGGTTCACCTGTATGGTGTCTGTCGCTTCCGGAATGTTGGTCTCCATGGGGCAGATGTTGTGCTTGCAGTAGTAGGTCATCACGTAGTTGGCGGCTATGAAGGCAGGCACGTATCCCCGTGTCTCCTTGGGCAGGTAGTTGTAAATCTCCCAGTAGTCCGTTTTGCCGCCCGCACGGCGGATGGCCTTGTTGATGGTGCCGGGACCGCAATTATAAGCGGCGATTACCAGGTTCCAGTCTTTGTAGATGGTGTACATATCTTTCAGGTAGCGTGCGGCGGCCCACGTCGCTTTAATCGGGTCGCGACGTTCGTCCACAAGGCTGTTGCTTTCCAACCCGTATATCTTGCCCGTGTGCAGCATGAACTGCCATAATCCGGATGCTCCTGCGCGGGATACGGCCGAGGGGTTGAGCGCCGATTCGATAATCGGCAGATACTTCAGTTCCAGCGGCAGGCCGTATGCGTCGAGGGCTTCTTCGAAAATGGGCATATAGAAATTGCAAGCGCTCAGCATGAAGGAGACCTGGTTGCGCAGGCGTCCGGCGTACATATCGATGAATTTGCGCACAATCTCGTTGTAGGGCATCTCCATGATGGTCGGCATACGCGAAAGCCGGTCAATATATACGGAGTCGTTGAACTCCGGGTTGACGTTGGAGGTGCTGCAATCCTTTCCTAAATCTATGTAGTTCTTGGCTTTCCAGTCGTTGAGCAGGCTGTCCAGGGGATAGGTCATGCTCTTGGGCAGGTCGATGACTTCCCGGCGTTCCGTGCCGTTGTCGTGGATGATGACGTCTACGCTTTCTTGGGCATACGCTTGCGGGGTGGCAAACAGTGCGATGAACAGGAGTGGGAAACCGGTAAATAATCTTTTCATGTATGTAGTTCTATTCTTCATGGATAAATCAGTTTTAATTTGTCTTTAAAATCGGAAACTGCATTGCAACCCCACGGAACGGTGGGAGGAGTTGCTTGTATGGCTGTTGATGACGGCCGGTTCCACCTTCATGCTGAGGTCTGGCGTGATGTCGAAGTTTGACAGCTCGGCATCCACGTATGCGTCGACGACGGACAGCAGGTAGACTCCGATGAAAGCAAAGATGCTTAAATCGCGGTATCTGCGGTACGTGTCTTTCCGCTTGCGCAGCAACTCCTTCAGCTGGTTCTCGGAAATCGTGTACCCGGGCGGAAGCAGGTCGGTGATGCTGCTCGATTTCATATTGCCGTTCATGGCGTCCTTGTATGCGGCGGAGTAGTCCTTGTACATTTTCCCGTTCCATGTCAAGGCGTATGCGCATCCGGCAAATCCGCCATAGAATATGGGCAGTTTCCAGTATTTCCGGTTGTAGATTTGTCCGCCGCCCGGAATCACGAGCGCCAGCCAGGTTGCCTTCGTGGGGTTGGGCACCCACACTTTCCGGTCTATTTCCCTTTTGAGGCTGTCTGTCGGCACTTCCTGCGCTTTCAGGGCGAGGGCGGAAGTCATTTCCAGTAATTTTTTCTTGTTTTCGGCCGCAATGCTGTCGGCGGTCGAGGTGCTGTCTGCCGTGGCAATGGCGGAATGCGGCATAGGCTCTTCCATTGTCAGTTTCAGGCTGTCCGAGTGTGCCGGGGCGGTCTGCTGCAGGATGCCGAGAGAGTCTGCCTGCAGCCTGTGCATCCTTTTGGCGGCGGCACGCGGACGGCTTTGGCCATACATAGCAATCCCTGCCGTCTGCATAAGGCAACACAGCAGGGCGATACCGATTTGATATATTCTTCTCTTCTTCGTCATTTATTTTTCAGCGTATCGAGGATACCGATGATACGTTCCAATTCTTCTTCGTTACTGAATGGGATACTGATTTTCCCTTTTCCTTTTTCGGAACAGGTCAGTTGTACTTTGGTGCTGAAGAAACTGGAAAGTTGCTGCTTCAGCACGTTGAACTCTTCGGGCAACTTGGTGCGTTTGGGAGCAATCTTGCGGCCGCCGCTTTTCACGGCCTCTCCTTCGCTCAGGGATTTCACGATTTCCTCTACCTTGCGGACGGAATATCCCTGTTCGAGTATCTCCTCAAAGATTCTCACTTGCAGCTTAGGATCGGCCAGCGTAACCAATGCCCGGGCGTGTCCCATGTCTATCTGCTTGTTCTTCAGTCCCATCTGGATAGGAGCCGGCAGTTTGAGCAGACGCAGGTAGTTGGCAATGGTGGTGCGCTTCTTTCCGATGCGTTCGCTGAGACGTTCCTGGGTGAGCCCGTACTGCTCCAGCAGGTGCTGGTAGGCCAGCGCTATCTCTACCGAATTAAGGTCTTCGCGCTGTATGTTTTCGATGAGCGCCATTTCCATGACATTCTCGTCGTCGGCCGTGCGGATGTAGGCGGGTATGCTTGTCAGTCCGGCTATTTGCGAGGCGCGGAAGCGGCGTTCGCCGGCAATAATCTGGTATTCGTCATCGGACAGCTTCCGCAAGGTGACAGGTTGGATGATGCCGATTTCTGCAATGGAGTCGGCAAGTTCCTGCAATGCGGTCTGGTCGAACTCGCGGCGAGGCTGGTTGGGGTTGACGGCAATCTTCGACAATTCTATTTCGCTGATAGAGGAAGAGCCTTCGGTATGCACCTCGTCCATGGAGAGCAGGGCGTCCAGCCCACGTCCTAATGCGTTTCTTTTCTGTACCATTTATTTGTTTACTTATTGTTTTACTCTATTACGATTTGTTGTTTCCCGTGCAGAAGGCTATTTCCGGTTGCGGCTGATTAGCTCTTTGGCAAGTGCGATGTGGTTTTTGGCTCCGGTGGAGTCTGCATCGTACAAAATGGTGGGAAGCCCGTAGCTGGGCGCTTCGCTCAGCTTTACGTTGCGCTGGATAACGGTGCTGAACACCAGTTCCTGGAAGTGGCGTTTCACTTCATCGTATATCTGGTTGGCTTGGCGCAGGCGCGAATCATACATCGTCAGCAGGAAGCCTTCAATCTCGAGTGCGGGATTCAGTTTTGACTTGATGATTTTGATGGTGTTCAGCAGCTTGCTGATGCCTTCCAGCGCGAAGTATTCGGCCTGTACGGGGATGATGACGGAGTCGGCGGCCGTCAGCGCGTTGATGGTAATCAACCCTAATGACGGCGAACAATCTATCAAGATATAGTCAAACTCTTCTTTCAGCGGCGCCAGCACTTCTTTTAGTATCTTTTCCCTGTTCTTGAGATTGAGCATTTCTATTTCGGCGCCTACCAGATTGATGTGGGAGGAGATGACTTTCAATGTGTCAATCTCTGTGTCATGGATGGCGTCGCGCACATTCGCACGGTCTATAATACATTCATAGATAGTGCATTCTGCCTGCTTGATGTCTATGCCCAACCCGGACGAGGCGTTTGCCTGGGGGTCGGCGTCTACAACAAGCACTTTCTTCTCAAGTGTGGCGAGCGAAGCCGCGAGGTTTATGGTTGTCGTCGTTTTTCCTACACCACCTTTTTGATTGGCCAAAGCAATTATTTTTCCCATAATCTCAATGTTTATTGGCAGCGAAATAAGTGATAATTCCGAATAGCACCTACTAAAAAAGAGAAAGATTGCAAAAACGGTTGAAAAGTCGCCTGTTTTGTTAATAACTCCCGGGCGCTTCTTCCGGTTTTACTATACACCAAGTGCTCTTTCTTCCTATTGGCAGGCAAATATACGTATTTATCTTGAAATGAAGCAGTTTTTCGGCAGGCAACTTGCGTAAGATTAAGATTTCTTGCAGCCCCTTTTTAATATATGGCTCTCTTTTGCTAATTTTGTAGCAAAAATGCGAAGAGATATGGAAAATCAGAGACCTTTGATATTAGTATCCAATGATGATGGCATCAGAGCGAAGGGTATTAGCGAGTTGGTAAAATTCCTGCGTCCGTTGGGCGAGATTGTGGTAATGGCGCCGGATGCGCCGCGTTCGGGCAATGCGTGTGCGCTGACCGTGACCGAACTTATCCATTATCAGCTGGTCCGCAAGGATGTGGGACTGACGGTTTACAAATGTTCCGGTACGCCGGCCGATTGTGTCAAACTGGCTTTTCATACGGTGCTCGACCGTAAACCCGACCTTGTGGTGGGAGGCATCAATCATGGCGACAACTCCTCGGTCAACGTGCATTATTCCGGAACGATGGGCGTCGTCATCGAGGGCTGCCTGAAGGGCGTTCCCGCTATCGGATTTTCGTTGTGCAACCACGCGCCGGATGCCGACTTCGAACCGTTGGGGGCATACATCCGCGAGATAGCCCGCCGGGTGCTGGAAAAGGGATTGCCGCCGCTCACCTGCCTGAACGTCAATTTTCCCGATACGAAGGAACTGAAGGGAGTGAGAATCTGCGAGCAAGCCAAAGGGGAGTGGACCCGCGAATGGGAAAACTTCGCCCATAAGGGGGATGCGCACTATTACTGGCTGACCGGAGAGTTCGAGGACGCTGAAAGGGAGAATGAAAAGAGCGACCATTGGGCGCTTGCCAACGGCTATGTGGCAATCACTCCGACCACCGTCGATGTGACCGCCTATGCCTTGATGGACGAACTGAAAACATGGTTTTGATATACCCTCCCATAATTCCCAGTTAATATGAAGTATTATTTGATTGTCGGCGAGGCTTCCGGTGACCTGCACGCATCGCACCTGATGAGTGCCTTGAAGGTGGAAGACCCGCAAGCCCAATTCCGTTTCTTTGGCGGCGACCTGATGGCGGCCGTAGGCGGGACGCTGGTGAAGCACTACAGGGAACTGGCATATATGGGCTTTGTCCCTGTCCTGCTGCATCTGCGCACCATCTTCGCCAACATGAAGCGTTGCAAGGAAGACATCCTCGCGTGGCAGCCGGATGTGCTTATTCTGGTGGACTATCCGGGGTTCAACCTGAATATCGCCAAGTTTATCCATGCCCATACGCACATTCCGGTGTATTACTATATCTCTCCTAAGATATGGGCGTGGAAGGAGCATCGCATCAAGAATATCAAACGCGATGTGGACGAACTGTTTTCCATTCTTCCTTTCGAGGTGGACTTTTTCGAGGGAAAGCACCGTTATCCGATACATTATGTCGGCAATCCGACGCTGGACGAGGTGGCGGCGTTCCAATCTTCCTGTACGGAGACCTGGGAGGAGTTCAGGCAGGCCAACGGCCTCTCTTCAAAACCCGTCATAGCCCTGCTGGCAGGCAGCCGCAAGCAGGAAATCAAAGACAATCTGCCGGATATGATTCGGGCAGCCGCCTCCTTCTCCGGTTACCAGCTGGTGCTGGCGGGGGCTCCGGGCATTTCTCCGGAGTATTACGGGAAGTATCTTGGCGGTTCGGACGTGAAGATAATCTTCAACCGTACTTTCCCGTTGCTCCGGTATGCGGAAGCGGCGTTGGTCACTTCGGGCACGGCGACGCTGGAGACGGCACTGTTCCGGGTGCCGCAGGCTGTGTGCTACCATACGCCGATAGGGAAGGTGATTGCTTTCCTGAAACGCCACATCCTGAAGGTGAAGTATATCTCGTTGGTCAACCTGATTGCCGACCGTGAGGTGGTGAAGGAGCTGGTTGCCGATACCATGACGGTGGAGCAGATACGTGCGGAGCTGCAGCGCATTTTGCATGATGAGGCGTACCGTCGGCAGATGCTCGAAGGATACGAATATATGGCATCCCGTTTGGGCGAGGCGGGAGCGCCTGCGCACGCGGCCCGGAAGATAGTGGCTTTGCTTAAGAAACGTTTTTAAAAAGCAGATAACATTTAATTTCTTGTTAAAACACAGAAGCCGGTGCAGTAAATGCCCGGCTTCTGCATTTTCTATACGAAAACAAATAAATGAAAAAAGACTTTGATTATGAAAAAATTACATTGGCTGTTTATGGCAGTTTGTTTGGCTGTGATGCCGCTGCTGCAATCTTGTGATGACAACGACGGATATTCTGTCGGCGATTTTACTCCACCGTTGTGGGCTACGGTGCGTGTTGCCGGAAACGCTTTCTATTTGGATTGTGATGTCTGGGGAACGCTTTGGCCCGTAAACACGGATTTGGGGTGGTACGAACCGGTTGACGGGAAGCGCGTGATTACCGTCTTCAATCCTTTGTCCGACGGTTTTCAGGGATACGACCATGCGGTGAAGCTCCTGCGTCTGCAAGATGTGCTGACGAAGGAGGTCGAGACGCTGACTCCCGAGACGGATGAGGAGTTCGGCAACGACCCTGTGCTGATATACAAAGGAGATATAGGCATCGGCGGGGGATATATGAACATCGTATTCCTACAGGATCTGCCCGCCAAGGAGAAACATCGCATCAGCCTTGTGCGTCCGCAGGATGACGCGGAACTTTACGGCGACGACGGCTATATACACCTGGAACTCCGCTACAACAACTATGAGGATGTGACGGGAGCGCGTGCCTACGGTGCGGTGTCGTACAATCTGAATGCGCTTGACGTGACTTCCGAGACAAAAGGCATCAAGCTGAAACTCAATTCGGAAGTGAACGGTGAAGTCGAACTGACATTCGACCTTGTGGTCACCGATGACGACAATGAGAAGAATGTACAGGGAGTCGATTTGTCGAAGATGCAACTGAAGTAGACAAGGCTGTTGCACCATTTGCGCTTTGAGGAGAGTGTGTCAAAACTCACCACAAATTACTCGGATTTTCACAGATTATTCTTTAGATTCTTAATAACCAATCTGATTAATCTGTGAAAATCCGAGTAATCTGTGGTGAAAGTCAATTATGATACACTTTCTTTTTTTTATAATCCGTTCAATGCTTCTGTCAAATCATCGTCACCGCATACAGATAGACCACTGCCGCCGGAACAGCCATCAGCGCGCTGTCGAAACGGTCGAGCATTCCGCCGTGTCCGGGAAGTATATTGCCGGAATCTTTAATGCCCAGCTGGCGCTTCATCAGCGATTCGGTCAGGTCGCCCCAGGTGCCGAAGATGACTACGATGGTGGCCAACCCTGCCCATTGCCACATAGGCATGAAAGGGAAGAAACGGGCGAATACGAAAGCGGCGGCAATGGAGAAAACCGCTCCGCCGATGCTGCCTTCCCACGATTTCTTGGGAGAAATGCGTTCGAACAGGCGATGTTTGCCGATTAAAGACCCTACGCAATAGGCGCCCGTGTCGCTCAGCCAGATGAAGACAAAGACCGAGAGCGGCAGGATGGGGTTGTAGGTCACACTGCTCGTTTCCGGTGAGTTTTGGAAAGCGAGCACGTTGAGCAGCGCGAAAGGCAGTGCCACGTACAGCTGGCTCAGCATGGAATATGCCCAGTTGCCAATCGGGTTCTTCTTCTTCAAGTACAATTCCGTAATCATCAGGTAGAGCAGCAGTCCTAAATAGGGCAGGAACACGCGTGCATCGGTGGCATCGGTGCAGAATCCCATGAGTGCGAGAAACAGATAGGCACCGCTTAAGGCTGTAATCAGCCGGTTGATGCTGACTTCGCCGCTCTTGTTTACCAGGTGGGCGAACTCGCGCACGCTCAATGCGCTGATGACGGCGAACAAAATTCCGAACGAGAGCGGGCTGTAGAGTATACAGCCCACCAGTACGACTACGAATAACGCACCTGTAACCGCGCGTTGTATGAAATTATTCTTCAAGGTGTTATCGTTTTAATTGGTTGACCCGGTGTTGTTGGCAGCCTCTGTGTGCTGTTTTCCTTCTTCCTTTACCTCTTGTTCCGCCTCCTTAGCCTTGGCTTCTTCCCGCTTTTCGGCTTCTTTCAGCTCTTTGGAGGTTTTGCCGGCGCTGATGATTTCTTCGGAACGCGAAGCCCACGGACGTTTGCCGAAAATCTCCTCCACGTCTTCCGCGAAGATGACTTCCTTGTCTATCAGCAGTTGCGCCAGTTTGTTGTGCCCTTCTTGATTGTCGGACAGTATCTTCTTGGCGCGTTCGTACTGCTCGTTCACCATGTGCTTCACCTCTTCGTCAATCAGTTCGGCGGTCTTCTCGCTGTACGGGCGGTTGAAGGCATATTCATCGTTGTTGTAGTAGCAGAGGTTCGGCAGCTTGTCGCTCATGCCCAGGTAGGCAATCATGCCGTATGCTTGTTTGGTCACGCGTTCGAGGTCGTTCATCGCGCCTGTCGAAATCCGCCCGAGGAACAGGTCTTCTGCGGCACGTCCGCCCAAAGTGGCGCACATTTCGTCCAGCATCTGCTCCTTGGTGGTAATCTGACGCTCTTCGGGCAGGTACCAGGCGGCACCCAGGGCACGTCCGCGTGGAACGATGGTCACTTTAATCAGCGGGTTGGCATATTCCAGCAACCACGAGATGCTGGCATGGCCCGCTTCATGTATGGCGATGGAGCGGCGCTCCTCTTCGGTAGTGATTTTGGTCTTTTTCTCCAGACCGCCTACGATGCGGTCCACCGCATCCAGGAAATCCTGTTTCTCTACAAACTTCTTCCCGTGGCGGGCGGCAATCAGGGCGGCTTCGTTGCAGACATTGGCGATGTCGGCACCGGAGAAGCCCGGAGTCTGGCGCGCCAGCAATTCCACGTCTACCGACTCGTCTATCTTGATGGGGCGCAGGTGTACGCCGAACACTTCCTTTCGTTCGTTCAGGTCGGGCAGGTCGACGTGTATCTGGCGGTCGAAACGTCCGGCGCGCAGCAATGCTTTGTCCAGGACGTCCACACGGTTGGTGGCGGCCAGGATGATGACACCGCTGTTGGAGCCGAAACCGTCCATCTCCGTCAGCAACTGGTTCAAGGTGTTCTCGCGCTCGTCGTTGCCACCCATGGCGGCTGTTTTCCCGCGGGCACGTCCCACGGCGTCAATCTCGTCGATGAACACGATGCAGGGCGCTTTCTCCTTGGCCTGGCGGAACAGGTCGCGGACGCGGGAAGCGCCTACGCCGACAAACATTTCCACAAAGTCGGAACCTGCCAGTGAGAAGAAAGGCACGTTGGCCTCTCCTGCCACCGCCTTTGCCAGCAAGGTCTTACCCGTTCCCGGAGGGCCTACAAGCAAGGCTCCCTTGGGTATCTTGCCGCCTAAGTCGGTATATTTCTGCGGTTCTTTCAGGAACTCTACGATTTCTTCCACTTCTTGCTTGGCTTCTGCCAGTCCGGCCACATCCTTGAAGGTCACCTTCACCGGAGAGTTCTTCTCGAACAGTTGGGCTTTCGACTTGCCGACACTGAAGATGCCGCTGCCGCCGCCCATGCCTCCTCCGCCGCTCCACCGCCGCGACAGGTATATCCAAAAGCCTATCAGGAAAGCAAACGGCAATATCTGCCAGAGGATGGCGCCGAAGTAGTTGCTTTTCTTTTCGTAGCTGATGGATCCGTCGAAACGCGCTTCGTCCTTCTCCTTCTGCATGAAGTCGCCCAGGCTCTCGCGCGAGGGGGCTTCGGTCGTAATCAGGGGATTCTTGCCTACGTGGCTTGAATCCGTCTTGAAGACTTTGGATACGTATTGCGGTTTGACGTACGCCTCTACGGAGTTGTCGTCGTAACCGGTCACCTTACTTATATAGCCGTTGCGTACGTATTCCTGAAACTCGTCGTAAGGGATGCTCCTGTTGGCACTACCGTTTTCGTTGGTGAGGTACAGTCCCAGCAGCATCATGCCTATAATCATATACAGCCAGCTCAGGTTGAACTTGGGCATATTGGTCTTAGGCGCCTTCTTATTGTTATTGTCATTGCTGTTGTTGTCCATAAAGTCAGAATTAGTCAATATCGGGGATTTGGGTTAGTTTGGCATCTGCCCACAGGTGTTCCAGGTTGTAGAATTCGCGCGTTTCCGGCAGGAAAACGTGAACCAGTACATCGGAATAGTCCATCGCCACCCATTCTGCATTGCGTAAACCGTCTACAGCAAAGGGCTTGCAGTTCGCTCCTTTGCGGGCGAAATCCTTGATGGACTCCACAATCGCGCTCACTTGGCTTGGAGAGTTTCCCTGGCAGATGACGAAGTAGTTGCATATGGTGTCATCAATGTGGGTAAGGTCGGCTATGACGATTTTTTTCCCTTTTTTATCTTGGATACCTTCTGTTATTTGCTGGATTAAATTCTTAGTTTCGTTCATTATACATTCTTACTATTAAACAGGTGACAAATATACGTTGATTTATTGTATCAAACACGTAAAAGGGGAAAAGTCTTTCATTTTTTGTTTTTTTTAGGCATATAATTCCTTGTACTGTGGCATCTTTTCAGATTTTAATGAAAAAAAATGCCGAAAATGTTTTGGTTTATCAAAAAGTTTGTATCTTTGCACCGCAAAACAGAAATGCAATGCTTAATTGGGCTATGGTGTAATGGTAACACTACAGATTCTGGTCCTGTCATTCCTGGTTCGAATCCAGGTAGCCCAACGAAACTTTCCGATTTTTTTCTCATAAAAGCCTTTTGGAAGCTATGTTTTCAAGAGGCTTTTTTTATGTTGCTTTCCTTTTTATGTTTGTTTCCTACCTATGGAACAGTTTGTTTGGCTCAATCCGAAATTCCGGTGCATTTGTTAAATTACCAAGTCAGTATTGTTAAAGTCAAGCGTATAGTTTAGCAA
>ERZ808035.206-NODE-206-length-66074-cov-5.235935_pt1 | contig 66074 bp, 55 predicted proteins | sample MGYA00380189_ERZ808035 | MGnify/ENA primary metagenome ERZ808035 (study PRJEB31490, sample SAMN06133407) | mouse gut metagenome | isolation source: M5_1 | host: mice | place: China: Chengdu | collected 2015-05 ... | reverse complement strand
TCTATGGGTGTCATCGGACCACCAGACCACCCATAGAACGCCTTGCGGGTACTTTTCCACCCACAGATGCTTCTGCGGGTGCCGATGAGCCCCCGGATGACCCGTAGATCGTTCTGCGGGCGTCGGCCCGTCTCGCCATCCGTCCATGGCCCGCGGCGTCGCCCTGACCGTCACCGTCAGGATGCGGTCGGAAACCGGTCGGAACCCGGTCAGGGCCGTCCTGTACCGTGGGTCCCATGAGTACCGTGCTGTGCGACCTGGGTGCTTGGATCGTATACGCCTCTCGAGCCCCGTTCACCGTGATCCCGAAGGAAGAGGCGGCCCCTATCCTGCGTAACGCCGCGTGCGGCGCCCGACAGGCGGAGGGGCTCTGCCGGCTGCCGGCCTTCCAGGAGCTCCTCGACCTCGCCCACTGGCTGGCCGAGACGCCCCGGGACCGTCGGGTCGTGCCAGACCTCCTCGTCACCGACGACCGACGCCGCCATGGGTCGGACGCCTGCCGTCCCCATCTTTCTCCCAAGGGCATCGGGCCGTTCCCCCTGCTCCGCATGGAGGGTCCCTTCGCCGAGGCGGAAGAGCCGCTGTACGTGGTGCCGCCCGACCTCTACCTGCTCATGCGCGCCCGGGAGCTGAATGTGACCGCCTTGGCGATGGTGGCGACCACGCTGTGCTCGACCTATGTGCCGAGACCCGACCTGGGTGAGTGCCCGGGCAGACGCGAGCCCCTTGTGGGGAAGGCGGTCTTGGAGGGCTTCTCTGAGAACCTGCCTGCCCGGTGTCAGGGCGCCTCCACGTTGCGCCGCGCCCTTGCCATCACGGCGGAGGGGTCGCGGTCGCCCATGGAGACGGCACTGAGTGTGGGGCTCTCTGCACCGGGGCCCCTCGGCGGCTACGGGCTCCCGCTCCCCCGGCTCAACCACCGCGTCGACATCCCCCAGGAGCTCGGCAGGCTCATAGGGGGCCAGCGGACGATGTTCCTCGACCTCTGCTGGCCCGAGGCGGGATGGGCGGTGGAGTACGACAGTGCTATGCACCACAGCGAGGGGCGGGCCGTCGCCAAAGACCGCCGGCGCCGCGCCGTGGCCGACGCCCTGGGGATCTCCATCGTTCCCTGGGACAACCTCACGGTGGCGGACCCGGTCTCACTGGGCCTTGCCGTCGAGAGCCTCGCCGGCCACCTGGGTTGCCCGTTCTCTTGGGACCATTCCCTCTCCCAGGCGCGGCGCAGGCTACACGACCGGATCATGGGCCCCCACAGGTTCTGGTGAGGGGCTTGGTGTGGATGCGGCCCGCCGGGGATGCGGCCCGCAGAACGTCCTGCGGATGGCGGCGGTCTCCCGAAGTACCCGCGGGACGCTCCATGGGTGCCAGCGGGCCTCCAGATCACCCGGGAAAGCTTCTGCGGGCGACGGCAGGTCTCCAGACCACCCGCGGAACGTTCTACGGGTGACAGTGGACCTCCAGACCACCCGGAGAGGCTTCTGCGGGTGGCAACGGGCCCCCAGACCACCCGCAGAACGTTCTCTGGGTGGCAACGGGCCCCCAGACTACCCACAAAAGCTTCCGCGGGTACTTTTCCACCCACATAGCTTCTGCGGGTGCCGGCGAGCCTCCTGACCGCCCGCGGAACGTTCCGCGGGCGATGCCGCCCCCGATGACGCCCCGAAAGGGCCGCCCATCTCGCCTCCCCGTCGTCACGGGGAGGAGGCTCTCAATGGGATAAGGTTGGGGGAGCCGAGAGAGACGGGAGAGACATGAGCGAGCACATGAGCTATGCCGACGCCGGCGTGGATGTGGACGAGGGCGCCCGCGCCGTGGACGCCATCAAGGGGGCCGCGGCCTCCACGGACCGCCCCGGCGTCATGGAGGGGCTGGGCGGCTTCGGCTGCCTGTTCGACGCGGCGTCGTTCAAGGCCATGGAGCACCCGGTGCTCGTGAGCGGCACCGACGGCGTGGGTACCAAGCTGGCCCTGGCCCAGCGTCTGGGCCGCAACGACACCGTGGGCGAGGACCTCGTGGCCATGTGCGCCGACGACGTGGTGGTCACCGGCGCCGAGCCGCTGTTCTTCCTGGACTACGTGGCGGTGGGCAAGCTCCGCGCCGAGGAGATGGCCCAGGTGGTGGGCGGCATCGCCGCGGGGTGCCGCAAGGCCGGCTGCGCCCTCATCGGCGGCGAGATGGCCGAGCACCCCGGCGTCATGGCCGCGGACGACTACGATCTCGCCGGCTTCTGCGTGGGCGTGGTGGACCGGCCCCGCATGCTGGGCAAGGACAACGTGCGCGAGGGCGACGTCATCCTCGGCCTAGCCTCGAGCGGCATCCACTCCAACGGCTACTCCCTCGTGCGCGCGGCCGTGACCGACCGCATGGACGACGCCGAGCTGCTGGAGCCCCGTGCCGAGCTGGACGATCAGTCGCTGGCGGACGCCCTGCTGGCGCCCACCGCCATCTACTCCGGAGCCGTGGTGCGGGCACTCGCCGCGGGCGCGCCCGTGCACGCCCTGGCCCACATCACGGGCGGCGGCATCACCGAGAACCTCGATCGCGCCATGCCGGCCGATCTCGACGCCCTGGTGGAGCGCGGCGCCGACGGCTCGGTGGCCTGGGACGTGCCGCCGGTGATCGGCTACGTGAGCCGCGCCGCCGGCCTCACGCCCGACGAGGCCTTCAAGACCTTCAACATGGGCGTGGGCATGGCCGTGGTCTGCGCGCCCGAGGACGCCGAGCAGGTCTCCGCGGCCTTCGCCGAGCAGGGCTTCCCGACGTTCGCCGTGGGCACCGTGGTGCCCGGCGAGGGCAAGGTGCGCTACACGGCGTAGGAGGGAGCCATATGCCATGAAGGCGCTCGCCGTTCCCTCCTCGAGGGGCGGTGGGCGCTTTTTTCGCACCTGGTTGCTCGTAGGTGAAATGCTAGATTGGTTGCATACTCCATAGAAGCGGGAGGTGCCCCATGGGAGCTGCGAGCCCCGTCCGTTCCGTCATCCCCGGCCTGTGCGTCGTCGCGGTCGGCGTCGTGGGCATGGCGTGCTACGCCACGGGGGTCGAGGCGCACCTGACGGCGGCCTCGGCGGACCTCCTCTGGCGCGGCGCGCTCCTGTTCCTGGGGGATCTCCTGTGGGTGGGCCTCGGCATGGTGGCAGGCGCGCTCGTCACCGTTTCCGAGGGGAGGCATGGGCGTCTCGGGGCCGTGACCGTCGCGGCGGCTGTCGTCCTGTTCGCGGCCTGCTGCGCCTTCCGCCTGTGGGCCGAGATGGGCGGCGTCTACTGGGCCCTCGCGCTCGGGCGCCCCGTCTGGCTGGTCTACCTGGCAGTAGGTGCCCTGCTCGGCCGTGGCATCCGGCTGCTGCGCGCGGGGTGATGACGGCCGATTTCTAACGCCAAAAAACGGCTAGGAAAAAACGTTGGAGCGCGAGAGTCGGTTCTAACGCCAAAATAGTGTCGTTAGAACCGACTCGCAACTTCTAACGCCAAAAAACGGACGAAAAAAGTCGTTAGAGCTAGAAAGGATGGCCCCGTCCTACCGCCCGCCACCAGATGACGGGTCGTCACGTCTCCGGGTCGTGACAGGCTCTCTGTTGCGCCCTATCCGGGGTAATGTGATGCCGGCACCCAACCTTCAACGCTACTGTCACCGGGTATGAGAAAGACGGTGATACGCTCTCCCACCCTTAGGCTTTCGTCGTCCTCAAGGGGGATCGCATAGCGAAAGTCCAGGTCGAAGGTTTCCCCCGCATCGGTTTTCAAGGTGCCAAAGCCGTTCGAGTAGCTGGTGATAACCCCGGTGTGCTCCTCGCCCGTTTCGTCGGACACGGTGTCACCTGGCTGGTTGGTTGTATTAGTTGTCGACATACCGTCACCCGCAGAACCGCACGCACAGACCGAAAGGCCGCAAAGCGAGCCGACAAGGAGGAGTTCGAGCGCTGTGCGGAGCTTAATCAAAGAAGGTCCCTTGTAGGTCGGTGTAGGCACTTGATGCGTAGTTGAGATACACGCAATTCATCCACCCATCGAAAACATGGAGACAGGGAAGAGGCGGGTATCTGATCGTGGCCGGTGGCCGGCCCCTTGAGCCCTACTCGCCCGACACCACGTGCACCCGCCCCAAGGCGTCCATCTTCACGCGGTCGGCCGCAAGCCAGCGCAGCACCTCGGGGTAGAGCTCGTGCTCCACGTCGTGGATGGCGGCCTCGAGGTCGTCGACGGACCAGCCCTCCTCCACGGCCACGGGCCGCTGGGCGATGATGGGCCCGCGGTCGTACTCGGCGTTGGCCACGTGCACGGTCACGCCGGTGACCTTGACGCCGTAGTCGTAGGCCTCCTCGATGGCGTGGGCGCCCGGGAAGCTCGGCAGGAGCGCCGGGTGCAGGTTGATGACCGAGTTGGGGAAGCACGCGAGCACCGCCGGGCCGATCTTGCGCATGTAGCCGGCCAGCACCACGTAGTCCACGTCACGGGCCTTGAGCTCGGAGGCGATGACCTCGTCGGCCACCTGGGGGTCGGCGTAGACCTCCTTGGAGAGGGCCATGACGGGGATGCCTGCCTCGGCGGCGCGCTTGAGGCCGTAGGCCTCGGGGCGGCTGGACAGCACGAGCTCGATGCTGGCGTCGAGGCTGCCCTCCTCGACGGCGTCGATGATGGCCTGGAGGTTGGTGCCACTGCCGCTGATGAGGACGGCGAGCTTGATGGTCATGGGCGCTCCCTGGGTCTCGTTGGCCTCTGCCCTGCCAGTATAGAGGGACCGCTGCGGCAGGCGGGGCCGGGCGTGCGGCCGCGGGCATGGGGGCGGATGCGGCCGCACGCGGTCCTGGCATGAGTGGAGGCCCATGCGCGGCTGGCACCCCTCTTGGCGCGAGGGGGCTCGAATGCGCGGTCTTGCTGGCACGAAGGCCGTCGGTTGCGCGAAAAAGAGGCCTCGGGGGGCCGAGAATCGCGCACTCGGCGCCCCTCGTGCCAGATCAACCGCACATCGAAGGCCGTTCATGCCGAGAGGGGCGGCCGCCGCGCATCGGGAGTCCTTCGCGCCAAGGAGGCCGTTCGAACCCGCGGCCCGGACCACTCCCGACCCATAACCTTTGCAACAGGCAAAGTGGCACATGTCGCCCCCTGCACCAAGTAGCTACCTGGTGCACCTCCCAGCCGGAATTGCGCCCTCAAACTGCACCAACTAGCTACCTGGTGCACTTTTCAGCCCGAAAAGCGCCCTCGACATGCACCAAGTGGCTACTTGGTGCACCTCCCGGCCCGAATTGAGCCCCCAACCTGCACCAACTGGCTACTTGGCGCATCTCCCAGCCGGAAGTGCGCTCCCAACCTGCACCAAGTGGCTACTTGGTGCACATCGCAGCTGAACCAGGGTCTTCCAACCTGCGCCAGGTAGCTAGTTGGTGCACTTCTCAACCGGAAAAGGGCCTTCCACATGCACCAAGTCGCTACTTGGTGCACCTCCCGGCCCGAATTGAGCCCCCAACCTGCACCAAGTAGCTACCTGGCGCACCTATCGGCGAGAAAAGCGCTCCCAACCCGCACCGACCAGCCTGTCGGCACAGGCCGCAGCCCCGCCCCGCCTCACTCGCTCCAGAAGAGCTCCTTGAGGTCCGCGCGGTTCTCGGCGTCGCACTTGCGCACGATGTTGTGCACGTGGGTCTTCACGGTGCCCACGGAGACCACGAGCGCGTCGGCCATCTGCTGGTTGGTGCGCCCGGCCAGCACGAGCCCCAGCACCTCGCGCTCCCGGGCCGTGAGGCCGTGGGCGGAGGCGAAGCGCGGCATGAGCTCGTCCACGTGGTCGGAGAAGGCGCCGCCGGGCGTCCGCGGCACGACGGCCGTCGGAGCCGTTGCGGCGGCCGCCTCGGTCGACCCCGTATCGGCCACGGGTGTCACCGGCACCGTCGCCGCGGGAGGGGCCGGCGCCGCGGGCGTGGCCGCCAGGCGGAACGAGACCTCCCTCCAGGCGATGCGGTCCAAGGCCACGGCCAGCACCACCATAAGCACGTTCTCGCAGAAGTTGCGCTCGGAGAGGTAGAGGGGCAGCCCGCCCGACTTCGCGGGCTCCATCACGAGGATCACCAGGGCGTCCTCGGCCACGGTGAGCGCCACGCCCGCCATGAAGAACAGGAGCAGCCGGCGATGGCGGCCCATCCAGGCGCGCTGCTCGTCGGTGGGGGCGCTCCGCCAGGCGTGCCAGGCGAAGAGCGCCATGCCCGCGCAGAACACCTGGCGGCAGGTGTAGAAGAGGAACTGCCGCAGGGCCCCGTAGGGGAGGAGCGCCAGGCAGGCGGCCTGGGCGGCGGCGAACAGCGCCACGGGCACGAGCAGGCGCCGTCGGGAGTAGGCGTCCACGGCCGTGAGGACCCACGCCCAGAGCGAGCCCCAGAGCACGCAGGCGATGGCCACGCGGGCGACGGGGTAGGTCACGGCGTAGTAGGCCTCGGTGGGGAAGACCACGTTCTGGTGCAGGTGCTCGTCGAGGAAGATGACACCCAACTCGACGAAGTAGGCGGAGAAGAACCAACCCGCCGCCACGAAGGCGCGGCCCCGCCTGACGTTCCACGCCATGGCCTGCAGCACCGTGGAGACGAGGCACACCGCGAGCACGGCCAGGGTGTAGGCAAAGAAAAAACCGTCCACACACGCCTCCTTCCCGCCGCGGGTCCGGTTTCGAGTCTAACGCATAGTCAATCGTCGGTCTGTACGGCTGAACAAGACCTAAACCTAGGTCGGCGAGCGGTGCAGCCGGGGGTTTATCTTGGGTTGATTTCAGTGAACGGCCTATAAACCCCAAATAATCTCGACTGATATGCCTGTCGGGCCACATAGTCGGGCCATGGACAGACGGCGGGGAGGTCCCGCCTCGCACCGAGAAGAGAAGGAGCGCACCATGGCCGCAGGGTTCCCCAAGGACTACATCGACTCCAACGAGCTCACCAAGGAGCAGATCCTCGAGATCGTGGACCTCTCCATCGCCCTCAAGAAGTGCATCAAGAACGGCTACTACCCCCACCTGCTCCAGGACAAGACCCTGGGCATGATCTTCCAGCAGGTGTCCACTCGCACCCGCATCTCCTTCGAGACGGCCATGACCGACCTCGGCGGCCACGCCCAGTTCTACGGTCCCGGCACCATCCAGCTCGGCGGCCACGAGTCTATCGAGGACACCGCCCGCGTCATGGGCTCGCTCGTCGACATCATGATGGCCCGCGTCGACCGCCACAAGGACGTCGTGGCCCTCGCCAAGTACAGCCCCGCCCCCGTGATCAACGGCATGAGCGAGTTCAACCATCCCACGCAGGAGATCGGCGACCTCATGACCATGATCGAGAACCTGCCCGAGGGCAAGAGGATCGAGGACTGCAAGCTCGCCTTCATCGGCGACGCCACCCAGGTGTGCGTCTCCCTCATGTTCATCTGCTCCAAGATGGGCATGGACTTCGTGCAGTACGGCCCCAAGGGCCACCAGATTACCGACGGCGGCCTGCAGGTCGACTCCGACATCGACCTCCTCGCCATCGGCGAGGCCAACTGCAAGGTCTCCGGCGGCACCATCACCATCTCCGACGACCCCGAGTGCATCAAGGGCGCCGACTTCGTCTACACCGACGTCTGGTACGGCCTCTACGACGAGCAGGTCGACGGCGCCTCCTACATGGACGTCTTCTATCCCACCTACCAGGTGACCATGGACATGATGAACCTGGCCGGCCCCGACTCCAAGTTCATGCACTGCCTGCCCGCCACCCGCGGCGAGGAGGTCGTCGACGAGGTCATGGACGACCCCGAGCGCTCCCTCTGCTGGGTCGAGGCCGAGAACCGCAAGCACTCCATCCGCGGCCTGCTCGCCACGTTCTGCCCCTGGAACGTCGTGACCGACGAGGTCGACGCCGCCAAGCAGCAGCTCGTCGGCGCCCTCGAGGCCATGGACCTCCCCGTCTCCTCCGTCGAGTAAGCCCACCCCCGGGCCCGGCCGCCCCGCCTCCGCGGCCGGGCCCCTTCCCCCTTGCTGAGAGAGGAGGACCGGCATGGCCGGTAAGAAGTTCTCGTTCTTCGACGTGATCCTCTCCGTGATCTGCGTCGTCTTCGTGGCCGAGGCCGCCGCCCCCGCCGCCGCCATCGGCAACGCCCAGTTCTTCTGGTGGATCTTCCTGATAATCACGTTCCTTTTGCCCTACGGCATGGTGGTGGCCGAGCTCGGCACCACCTACGACTCCGACGGCGGCCTCTACGACTGGGTCCGGGACGCCCTGGGCGACAGGTGGGGCTCCCGCGTGGCCTGGTACTACTGGATCAACTTCCCCCTGTGGATCGCCTCCTGCGCCACGCTCTTCCCCGACATCATCGGGTTCGTGACCGGCATGGAGTTCACGGTGCTCGGCAAGCTGGCCATCGAGCTGGCCTTCGTGTGGATCGTCGTGCTCATGGCCACGTCAAAGGTCTCCGACTCCGCGTGGGTGCTCAACGGCGGCGCCGTCCTCAAGGTGGCCATCGCCGTGGTGGTGGGCTGTCTGGGCATCTGGTACGCCACGGCCAACGGCTTCGCCAACGACATGAGCCCGGCCACGTTCCTGCCCGACCTCACCAACGTGAGCGCCCTCTCGTTCCTCTCCATCATCCTGTTCAACTTCATGGGCTTCGAGGTGGTCACCACCTTCGCCGACTCCATGAGGAACCCCGAGAGGGACATCCCCAAGGCCATCATCCTCGGCGGCCTCGCCATCGGCGCCATCTACCTGTTCTGCGGCTTCGGCATCGGCGCCGCCATCCCCGCCGACCAGATCGACCCCGACTTCGGCATGATCATGGCCGTCCAGACCATGGTGGGCGACTCCCCGCTCTTCGCCGTCATCTGCGTCGTGTTCCTGGTGACGCTCTTCGCCAACATGGCCAGCTGGTCGTTCGGCGTGAACTTCGTGGCCGACTACGCCGCCAAGCACGGCAACATGCCCAAGGTGTTCGGCATCGAGTCCAAGAAGACCGAGATGCCCAACGGCGCCAACGTGGTCAACGGCGTCGTGGCGAGCCTGGCCCTCATGCTGCAGCTCATCCCCGTGGACTTCATCTCCGACCAGATCTTCTGGATGCTCTTCTCGATGAACGCGGTGTTCCTGCTCATCAGCTACATCCCGATGTTCCCGGCCTTCCTCAAGCTCCGTTCCGTCGACCCCGACCGCCCGCGCGTCTTCACGTTCCCGTTCAAGGGCGCGGCCATGAAGGTCGCCCTCGCGATCCCCGCCATCGAGCTGGTGCTGTCCATCATCGCCACCATCGTGCCGCTCAACGGCTCGGCCGACGAGCTCTCCAAGATCCCGATGCTCGTGGGCGTGCTCGTCTTCGTCGCCCTCGGCGAGGTCGTCCGCATCGTCTCGGCCCGCGGGCGCTCCGAGGAGTTCACAGGCCTCACCCCCGAGCTCGCCGCGAGGCGCCTGGCCGACGAGGCCGAGCACGGCGAGGACCACCAGTAACCGGGCCCGTCCCGTCCAGAAAGGAAAGGAACCCCCATGAAGGTCATCCCCGAGTCCGTCTCCACCCCCGCCGCCGACGGCTTCCACATGCCCGCCGAGTTCGAGCCCCAGGACCGTGTCTGGATGCTCTGGCCCCGCCGCACCGACACCTGGTCGTTCGGCGCCAAGCCGGCCCAGGCCCAGTACGCGGACATCGCCCGCACCATCGCCCGCTTCACCCCGGTCTACGTCTGCGTGAACGAGCCCGACTTCAAGAACGCCCAGGCCGTGTTCGACGGCGTCGACAACGTCCAGGTCATCGAGCTCACCTCCGACGACGCCTGGATCCGCGACACCGGCGCCACCTTCGTGGTGGACGGCAAGGGCGGCATCCGCGCCGTCGACTGGCACTTCAACGCCTACGGCGGCCTCTACGACGGCCTCTACTTCCCGTGGGACAAGGACGACGAGATCGCGTCCAAGATGGCGGGCATCGTCGGGTGCGACCGCTACCGCCCGGAGGAGTTCGTGCTCGAGGGCGGCTCCATCCACGTGGACGGCGAGGGCACCGTGCTCACCACCGACATGTGCCTCCTGTCGCCCGGCCGCTCCGCCTCCGTCAACGGCCTCGAGCCCTGGAGCGAGGAGCTGCGCGCGTGGTGCGAGGAGAAGCTCTGCGCGTACCTGGGCGTCGAGAAGGTCATCTGGGTCAAGGACGGCATCGACCCCGAGGAGACCAACGGCCACATCGACGACGTCGCCTGCTTCGTGCGCCCCGGCGAGGTCGTGGTGATCGACACAGACGACGAGGACTACCCCTTCTACAAGGAGGCCAAGGCCGCCCAGGCCACCCTCGCCGCCGCCACCGACGCCCGCGGGCGCACCCTCAAGGTGCACACGCTCTGCATGCCCAAGAAGCCCCTGTACATGACCCAGGAGGCCTGCGACACCATCGATGTGGACGAGAACGCCGAGCCCCGCGTGGCCGACGAGCCGCTCATCGCCAGCTACCTCAACTACCTCGTGACCAACAAGGGCGTCATCGTGCCCCAGTACGGCGACGAGAACGACGCCCTGGCCATCGAGCAGCTCCAGGCCATCTACCCCGACCACGAGGTCGTGGGCTGCCAGAGCTGGGAGGTCGTCTACGGCGGCGGCAACATCCACTGCATCACCCAGCAGCAGCCGAGCGTCGCCTAGCGGCGGCCCGGCCGAGAGGCTCATCGGACAAGGGGCCCGCGCCTACCCGTCGGCGCGGGCCCCCACACCTTGGGAGGAGGCCGCCATGTCGGCCAAGAGGTTCTCGTTAGTAGACGTGGTGTTGTCCGTGATCTGCGTGGTGTTCACCATCGAGGCGGTGGCGCCGGCGTCGGCCATGGGCAACGTGCAGTTCTTCTGGTGGGGCGTGCTCATCGTCACGTTCCTCCTGCCCTACGGCATGGTGGTGGCCGAGCTCGGAAGCACCTTCGACTCGGAGGGCGGCCTCTACGACTGGGTGCGCTCCGGGCTGGGCGACGCCTGGGGCTCGCGGTGCGCCTGGTACTACTGGGTGAACTTCCCCCTCTGGATCGCGAGCGTGGCCTGCATCTTCCCGAGCGTGCTCGCGGGCGTCTGGGGCGTCGCGCTCCCGCTCTGGGCGCGCATCGCCGTGGAGCTCGTCTTCGTGTGGGGCGTCACATGGGCGGCATGCTCGCCCGTGAGCGACGCCGACTGGATACTCAACGGCGGCGCCGTCATCAAGGTGTTCATCACGCTCGTCGTGGGCGGGGTGGGCGTGTGGTTCGCGGCGGAGAACGGCTTCGCCAACCCCATGGGGCCCGAGACCTTCCTGCCCGACCTCGCGAACCCCGACTCGCTCACGTACCTCTCCATCATCCTGTTCAACTTCATGGGGTTCGAGGTCGTGGCGACCTTCGCCGGGTCCATGGACAACCCCCGGCGCGACATCCCCGTGGCCATCGTCGTGGGCGGCGTCACCATCGCGGCCGTCTACATCCTGTGCGGCGTGGGCATCGGCGCGGCCGTGCCCACCGAGGCCCTCAACCTCGACTCCGGCATCGTGGACGCCGTGACCGCCATGGTCGGCGCCTCCTCTCCGCTCGTGTGGGTCGTGGGCGCCGCGTTCCTCGTCACGCTCTTCGCCAACATGGTGAGCTGGTCGTTCGGCATCAACTCCGTGGCCTGCCGGGCCGCCGAGGACGGCAACATGCCCCGGCCCTTCGCCATGAGGTCGGCCACCACCTCCATGCCCAACGGCAGCGCCCTCATGACGGGCGCCGTGGCGAGCCTGGTGCTCCTGCTCCAGGTGCCCCTCGGGGAGGACTCCGAGGTCTTCTGGGTGTTCTTCTCCATGAACGTCGTGTTCCTGCTCCTGAGCTACCTGCCCATGTTCCCCGCCTTCGCCCGCCTCCGCCGCACCGACCCCACCGAGCGCGTGTTCCGTGCGCCGTTCGGCGGCCGCGCCCTCACCGCGGTGCTGGCGGCCCCCATGGCAGAGATCGTCCTCGCCGTGGCGGCCACGGTCGTCCCGCTCGGGCCCGGGCCCGACGAGGCGGCCAAGGCCCCGCTGCTCGTGGGCACGGCGGTTCTGCTCGCCGCCGGGGAGGCCGTGCGGGTGGCGTGCCGTCGGGGTGCGTCGCCCGGCCGCGCCGCGGGCACGGGCCCGGGCGCGCCGGCACCCGGCGTCTGAACGCGGCGGGCCATCCCTCTCAGCTCCCTGTACATTGCCTACAATGGTGGGACGTGTCGGCTGGGAGCGAGGGGGGTGGCAGCGTGGACGAGCGGCTCAGGGCCTTCACCGCCTTTGTCATGGCCCACCCCGGCGCCGCCGTCGACGAGGCTGCCGAGCACTTCTCCGTGAGCGACCGCACGGTGCGCGACTACCGCAAGCGCGCAAACTACGACCTCGCCGGCGCGGCCGAGGTCGTCCTGTCCCGCGGTCACCTGCGCGTAGAGGTGGCCGACGGGGCCCGTCTGCGCGCCCTCATCGCCGACGGGACCGCGGACGACGCCGCCCGGGCCGTGGAGGAGGACGGGCGGGACCTCCCCCTCGAGCTCTCGGGCCAGGCCTGGGAGGTCGCGGGGGCCATGGTGGACGCCGTGGAGCTCGCCTTCTCCCACGAGTTCTCCGACGACCTCGAGCTGCGCATGAACCTCGCCCGTCACGTCGAGCCTCTGGGCGAGCGCCTCAGGGCCGGCGAGGCGGTGGAGAACCCCCTGCTGGCGGACGTCAAGAGCCGCTACCCCCTCGCCTTCGCCATGGCGGCCGCCACCGCCGGGGTCCTCGAGGGCGCCTACGGGGCCAAGCCCTCCGACGACGAGCTCGGCTACGTGGCGCTGGCCTTCGCCCTGGCGCTGGAGCGGGGCCGCGAGCGCGCCCCCCGCAAGAACATCGTGGTGGTGTGCGCCACCGGCCACACGAGCGCCCGCATGCTCGAGCACCGCATCCGCAGCGAGTTCGGGCCCCAGCTCGGCCGCGTGGAGCTCTGCGACAGGGACGACCTGCTCTTCCGCGACCTCTCCCATGTGGACTACGTCTTCACCACCGTGCCCATCGATGCCTCGCTGCCGGTGCCCACGGTGACCATCAGCTACTTCTTCAGCGACAGCGAGGCCGAACGCGTGCGCGGCCTGCTCTCCGACGAGGGCGACGTCGACCTGCTGCCGTTCTTTCCCGAGGACCTCTTCTTCGGCCACCTGCCCGCCGGCACCAAGGCCGAGGCCCTCCACGGGCTCTGCGAGGCCGCCCGCGTCGCCGGCTACGTCGACGAGGGCTTCGAGGGGGCGGTGTGGGACCGCGAGGAGGCCGCCTCCACCGCCTTCGGCGGCGGCATCGCCATCCCGCACCCCATGGGACGCATGTGCCCCCGCACCTTCGTGGCGGTGGGCCTGCTCGACGAGCCCGTGCTCTGGGACGAGTCGGGCGAGCGGGCCGAGGTGGTCTTCCTCTTCGGCTTCGGCGAGGGGGACGGCGACCGCTTCGAGGGGCTGTTCGGCCACCTGTCGGCGTTCCTCACCGACCGCGACGCCGTGGCGGCCCTCCTCGGCGAGCGGACGTTCGACGCCCTCGTCCGCGGGCTCTCGACGCCGCGGCGGCAGCCCCGCTGAGCCCCGCGCATCCCCGGTGATTTGATATACCTTTTGCCGCCCACGGCCCCCCGGGGGCGTCTGCGGGGGTGGAACCGGTCGCACCCCCGTCTTCCATGGGGGATGGGACGGTGCCCCAACAGGGGAAACGCGTTGACCACGGCGAAATGGTCATCCAGGGTGCCGAATCTCTCATATTTCTGTTGAGATTGAGCGATAATCGAGAGTAACGGTGCGTCGGTGCCCCGGCCACCGCCCCCCCCCGCTGCCGCTGCCGCGGGGCCGGCCGGCGCCCACGGCGTCCGGCACCAAGGGATCTCCCGGGGGAAGCCCCGGTACCGGGCCGCTTCTGAACGGCGGGCCACAACGCTTCGAAGGAGAGGGTATGGCAAGAAAATTCAAGTCAATGGACGGCAACGAGGCCGCAGCCTGGGTCTCGTACGCCTACACCGAGGTGGCGAGCATCTACCCGATCACGCCGTCGAGCCCCATGGCCGACCACGTCGATCAGTGGGCCGCCCAGGGCCTGAAGAACATCTTCGGCACCCCGGTCAAGATCCAGGAGATGGAGTCCGAGGCCGGTGCCGCGGGCGCCGTCCACGGCTCCCTCGGCGCCGGTGCGCTCACCACGAGCTACACCGCCTCCCAGGGCCTGCTCCTGATGATCCCCAACATGTACAAGATGGCCGGCGAGGGCCTGCCCAACGTGCTCCACGTGAGCGCGCGCACCGTCGCCACCCAGGCGCTCAACATCTTCGGCGACCACTCCGACGTCATGGCCTGCCGCCAGACCGGCTACGCCATGCTCGCCGAGGGCAACGTGCAGGAGGTCATGGACCTCTCCCCGGTGGCCCACCTGGCCGCCATCGAGGGCGGCGTGCCGTTCCTGAACTTCTTCGACGGCTTCCGCACCTCCCATGAGATCCAGAAGGTCGCCGTGTGGGACTTCGAGGACCTCAAGGACATGGTCGACATGGACGCCGTCCAGGCCTTCCGCGACCACGCCCTCAACCCCGAGCACCCCACCGCCCGCGGCTCCCACGAGAACGGCGACATCTTCTTCCAGCACCGCGAGGCCTGCAACGGCGCCTACAACGCGCTGCCGCAGATCGTCCAGGGCTACATGGACAAGATCAACGAGAAGCTCGGCACCAGCTACCACCTGTTCGACTACTACGGCGCCCCCGACGCCGAGCGCGTGGTCGTCTGCATGGGCTCCTTCTGCGACACCCTCGAGGAGGTCATCGACTACCTCAACGCCCACGGTGAGAAGGTCGGCCTGGTCAAGGTCCGCCTGTACCGCCCGTGGTCCGTGGAGGACTTCGCCGCGGCCCTGCCCGACACCGTGAAGTCCATCGCCGTGCTCGACCGCACCAAGGAGCCCGGCTCCATCGGCGAGCCCCTCTACCAGGACGTCATCACCTCCCTGGCCGAGTCCGGCATCGAGGGCCTCACCGTCATCGGCGGCCGTTACGGCCTCGGCTCCAAGGACGAGCCCCCCGCGGCGGCCTTCGCCGTCTACGAGGAGCTCAAGAAGGACGAGCCCAAGCGCGAGTTCACCATCGGCATCGTGGACGACGTCACCAACCTGTCGCTCCCCATGGACCCGAACGCCCCGGGCACCGCTGCCCCCGGCACCATCGAGTGCAAGTTCTGGGGCCTCGGCGGCGACGGCACCGTGGGCGCCAACAAGAACTCGATCAAGATCATCGGCGACCACACCGACAAGTACGTCCAGGCGTACTTCCAGTACGACTCCAAGAAGACCGGCGGCGTGACCGTGAGCCACCTGCGCTTCGGCGACTCGCCCATCCGCTCGCCCTACTACGTGACCAAGGCCGACTTCGTGGCCTGCCACAACCCCAGCTACATCATCAAGGGCTTCAAGATGGTGCGCGACGTCAAGCCGGGCGGCATCTTCCTGGTCAACTCCCAGTGGTCCGACGAGGAGTTCGCCGAGCACCTGCCCGCCGAGGCCAAGCGCTACATCGCCGAGAACGACGTCAACGTCTACCTCATCGACGCCATCGACCTCGCCGAGAGCGTGGGCATGGGCAAGCGCACCAACACCGTGCTCCAGTCCGCCTTCTTCGCGCTGGCCGACATCCTGCCCGCCGAGGAGGCCCTCCAGTACATGAAGGACGCCGCCACCAAGTCGTACTCCAAGAAGGGCGACGCCGTGGTCGCGGCCAACCACAAGGCCATCGACGCCGGTGCCACCGCGTTCCACAAGTTCGAGGTGCCCGCCGACTGGGCGAGTGCCACCGACGCCCCGGCCGACGACGACCTCAAGGGCCGCGAGGCCATCGTCAAGCAGGTGCGCGAGCTGCTCGGCCCCATCAACCGCATGGACGGCGACAGCCTGCCCGTGAGCGCCTTCGTCGACAACGCCGACGGCACCTGGGAGCTCGGCGCCTCCGCCTACGAGAAGCGCGGCACGGCCGTCATGGTCCCGCGTTGGGACCCCGAGCAGTGCATCCAGTGCAACAACTGCGCCTACGTGTGCCCGCACGCCGCCATCCGCCCCATCGTCATGGACCCGGAGGAGGCCGCCAACGCGCCCGAGGCCATGAAGACCCTCGACCTCAAGGTCCCCAAGGGCACCGACTACACCTTCACCATCGCCGTGTCCCCGCTGGACTGCATGGGCTGCTACAACTGCCTCACCGCCTGCCCCAAGTCCACCCAGAAGGACGGCGGCGCCCTCACCATGGTCCCGCAGGCCGAGGAGGCCGCGCAGGTGCCCGTGTGGGACTACGCCGTCAACGAGGTCTCCGAGAAGCGCGAGCTCTTCAGCGACAAGAACGTCCGCGGCAGCCAGTTCTCCATGCCCATGCTCGAGTTCTCCGGCTCCTGCGCCGGCTGCGCCGAGACCGGCTACGCGCGTCTGGTCACCCAGCTCTTCGGCGACCGCATGTTCATCTCCAACGCCACCGGCTGCTCCTCCATCTGGGGCAACCCCGCGGCCACCTCGCCGTTCACCTGCAACGCCGCCGGCCACGGCCCCGCGTGGAACAACTCGCTGTTCGAGGACAACGCCGAGCACGGCCTGGGCATGCTCATCGGCTATGAGGCCGAGCAGAACCGCCTCGTCGCCCAGACCGAGAAGCTCCTCGAGGTCGAGGGCCTGCCCGAGGACCTGAAGAAGGCCGCCACCGACTGGCTCGAGAACCGCGGCACCACCGGCATCTCCCAGCAGGTGTCCGCCGACTACGCCGCCGCGCTCGTCAAGAGCGACGACCCGCTGGCCGAGGACATCGCCGCCAACAAGTGCTACCTGTCCAAGAAGTCCTTCTGGATCTTCGGCGGCGACGGCTGGGCCTACGACATCGGCTTCGGCGGCCTCGACCACGTGCTCGCCTCCGGCAAGAACGTGAACGTCTTCGTCTTCGACACCGAGGTCTACTCCAACACCGGCGGCCAGGCCTCCAAGGCCTCCAACCTCGGCCAGGTGGCGCAGTTCGCCGCCGAGGGCAAGGGCGTCGAGAAGAAGCCGCTCGCCGAGATGATGATGAGCTACGGCTACGTCTACGTGGCCCAGGTGGCCATGGGCGCCAACCCGCAGCAGCTGCTCAAGGCCCTTGCCGAGGCCGAGGCCTACGACGGCCCGTCCCTCATCATCGGCTACAGCCCCTGCGAGATGCACAGCATCAAGAAGGGCGGCATGATCCACGCACAGGAGGAGCAGAAGCGCGCCGTGGAGTGCGGCTACTGGAACCTCTTCCGCTTCAACCCCGCCGCCCCGGCCGGCAAGAAGTTCTCCCTCGACTCCAAGGCGCCCAAGGGCGGCTACCAGGAGTTCCTGGAGAACGAGAACCGTTACGCCTCGCTGCACCGCTTCTTCCCGGAGCGCGCCAAGGAGCTCTTCGCCGAGAACGAGAAGGCGGCCATGGACCGTTACGACCACCTGCTCAAGCTCAAGGACATGTACGACGACGAGGGCAAGGACGAGTAACCCGTCCTGACACCCCCGGGGTCTTTGAGAAAGGGGCCGCACCCGATGAGGTGCGGCCCCTTTCTTCTCGGCCCGATGCCGTCGCCGGCGCCGCGGCGCGGATGGGGCGGCTGCGGATGATTCCCGTGGGCTAGTCCTCGAGCTTCACCTGGCTGTGGGGGACGAAGCCCTCGTCGACCTTGTCGGCCTTGTCGCAGGGGTCCGTGGACAGGGGCGTGTTGGCGCCCTCGGTCTCCTGCGCCACCGACTTGGCGCCCTCCACGATCACGGGGTCGGCCCCGGTGGCCTCCATCTCTGCAACCTTCTTCTCCAGGTCCATGGTTCCTCCTCTGTCGGGGCGCCGCGGCGCCGTTTCCATGGGAGGGTTCCTACCCGGTTCGGTCGGCCGTGGCGTCAGGGGACCCGCCATCACGGCAACGGCACGCGGTCAGACGCTGCGGAAGCCGCGGCCCACGATCTCGGAGGTGCTCACGATGGTCATGAAGGTGCCCGGTTGGGTGAGGTGCAGGTGGTTGCGCAGGCGCACGGCCTCGGAGCGCGTGAGCACACAGGTGACCTCGGTGAGGGGCATGCCGGAGAAGCCGCCGCGGGCGTCGCACATGGTGGAGGTGCGGTGCAGCTCGTTCACCAGGAAGGCCTCGATCTCGTCGGGGTCCCGGGTCACCACGGTGCACACCTTCGACTGGTTGAAGCCCTCGATGGCGTCGTCCACGATCATGGTCTTGGCCAGCAGGCCCAGGATGCAGAGCATGCCCGTCTCGGCGCCGTAGAGGCCCACGGAGAACGCGACGATGAGGCCGTCCACCACGAGCAGCGCGCGGCCGATCTGGAGGTTGGTGCGGGCCTTGAGGATCATCGCCAGGATGTCGGTGCCGCCGGTGGAGGCGCCCACGTTGAACACGAGGGCGCTGCCGGCGGCGGGCAGCATCACGGCGAAGCAGAGCTCGAGGAGCTTGTTGGAGGTGAGCGGGTCCACGACGGGCCAGACCCACTCGAAGAGAGAGACGTAGAACGACAGCGCGAACGACGCGAAGATGGTCCAGCCCATGGTGCGGACGTCGAGGAACACGAGGCCTGCCACCACGAGGGCCACGTTGAGGATCCACATGAACGCGCCCACGTCGAGGGTGGGGAAGAGCGTGGACAGGATGATGGCCACGCCCGACGTGCCCCCGAGGGCGAAGTGGTTGGGCGCCTTGAAGATCACGATGCCCAGGGCCGTGAGGATGAGCCCCAGGTTCACGAAGACGGCCGTGCGGGCGAGGCTGGGCTTCTCCCGGCGAGACTGCGCGCGCCGCCCCTCGTCGAGGACGGCGGGGGCGGCGCTTCTCATGGGCGGGACATAGGTCCTGGGTCTATGGTCGGGTGTCACCGTGACCGTCCTTCACGCGGGTGTGCTCACGGCTTGAAGGATGGGTCCGACGGCCGGTCTTGTCAAACGGTCGCCCTAGGCGAGGCCCCGTTCGGCGAGCTCGGCCATGATGGCCACACCGGCGGAGGTGCCGATGCGCTCTGCCCCGAGCTCCACCATCTTGAGGAAGGTGTCGGCGTCGCGGATGCCGCCGGCGGCCTTGACCTTCACGGCGGGGTCCACGTTCTCGCGCATGAGGGCCACGTCCTCGAAGGTGGCGCCGCCGGTGCCGAAGCCCGTGCTGGTCTTGACGAAGTCGGGGCGCACCTCGGAGGCGATCTCGCAGAGGCGGACCTTCTCGTCGTCGGTGAGGTAGCAGTTCTCGAAGATGACCTTCACGACGACGTCGTTCTCGCGGCAGGCGTCGACGATCTCGACCATCTCGCGTTTCACGAGGTCCCACTGGCCGTTCTTGACGGCGGTGAGGTTGACCACGTAGTCGATCTCGTCGGCACCGTTGGCGATGGCGTCGCGGGTCTCGAAGACCTTGGTGGCGATGGTGGTCTGGCCCAGCGGGAAGCCGATGGCGGCGCCGGTGTGGACGCCGGTGTTGGCCAGCAGCGACGAGCAGAGCGCCGACTGCACGGAGTTCACCGCCACCATGGCGAAGCCGTTGTCGCGGGCCTCCCGGCAGAGCACCTCCATGTCCTTCTCGGAGGCGTCGGCGTGGAGGTTGGTGTGGTCGATCATGGCGGCGTAGCGGTTCATGGTCCCCCTTGGGTTCGGTGGTGTGCCTTCGACTGGACATATTACAGAATATGTCAATCGCATCAAGGGGAATCTGCGATAGAATCGCTGCGGTGACCTAACCTATGGAAGAAAAGGAAAGACGACCGTGAGTCAGACGCCCCGCTATATCGAGATCCGCGACGACCTCCTGGCCCGGGTGTGCGACGGCACCTACCCGCCGGGCGCGACCCTGCCCGCGGAGCCCGAACTCGCCGAGGCCTACGGCGTGAGCCGTCCCACCCTGCGCCAGGCCATCCAGCTCCTGGCCGACGCCGGCTACGTGGAGAAGCGCCGGCGCCGCGGCACGGTGGTGCGCCGACGCAAGGTGGAGCAGCGGTTCATGGACACCCTCATGAGCTACGGGGCCGACGTCGGGGCCCAAGGGGCCATCCCCGCCACGCGCGTGCTGCAGGCCCGGGCCCAAGGGGCCACGCCCGAGGTGGCCGAGGCATTGGGCCTGGAGGTGGGCGACCCGGTCATGGGGCTCATGCGCCTGCGCTCCATGGACGATGAGCCTGCGGTGCTGCTCCGCACCTGGGTGCCGGCGGCCGCCTTCCCCGACCTGCTCTCCCACGACTTCGAGCGCGAGAGCCTCTACGACGTCTTCGCCGAGAGCGGCCTGCCCGTGGATACCGTCCGCCGCGTGCTCGAGGCGGTGCTCCCCGAACCCGTGGAGGCCGGGCTGCTCGCCGTCGACGAGGGGCAGCCGTGCTTCCTCTTCAAGAGCGTGGGCCGCGCCAAGACCGGGCAGGCCATCGAGTACTCGGTGGCCCTCTACCGGGGCGACACCAACACCTTCACCGTGACCCTCACCACAGGGGACTGACCTTCCTGCCGCGACGTCGCGGCGTTCCGACCCGACCATCGAGATCAAGGAGAACCATGGCAGCAGACAAGAACCGCCCCGCCCCCCGCGGGGTCCTCGTGCAGGACCCGTGCCTCGTGCGCACCGTCTGGGGAGCCGGCCGCGTGGCCGCCGCCCGCGGGCTGGAGGGGACCGTGGGCACCAGCTGGGAGGTGAGCCGCCACGCCAACGGCGAGAGCTCCGTGGCCACGGGGCCGTGGGCCGGCGTGGGCCTGGACGCCGTGCTCGACGCCGACCCCGAGGGCTGCCTGGGCGGCCACGCCATGGTGCGCGGCGCCTTCCTCGACGCCGCGGAGTCCCTCTCGGTGCAGGTGCACCCGCAGGAGGCCTACGCCCTGGCCCACGAGGGGGACCACGGCAAGACCGAGACCTGGTACGTGGTGGAGGCCGAGCCCGGCGCCACCATCGTCGCCGGGACGAGCGCGGGGTCGGTCGAGGAGCTCGGGGCGGCCGTGGCCGACGGCACCCTGGACGGGCTGCTCGTCCGTGTGCCCGTTGAGGCCGGCGACCTCGTGCATGTGCCCGCGGGCACGCTCCACGCCCTGGGCGCCGGGGTGCTGGCCGCCGAGCTGGGAAACGACTCCGACGTCACGTACCGCTTCTACGACTACGGTCGCACCGACGCCTCCGGCAAGGCCCGCGAGCTCCATGTGGAGCAGGGCCTCGCCGTGGTGGACCCGTCCAGCCGCCCCGAGGTGACGGCATGCGGCACGGAGCTCGGGGAGGGGGTCCGGGCGTCGGTGTCAGCCGACGGCTACGAGGCGTTCGTCCTCGACGTGCCCGGCGAGCTGACCTGGGACTTCGGTGGCCGACCCGCCGCCGTCATGGCGGTGTCCGGCTCCGGCGCCGCCTCCTGGGACGGCGGCACGGCGGAGCTGGCGCCCCTGTCGAGCGCCTTCGTGCCGGCGGCGACGGGGGAGGTGCGCCTCACGGGCCCCATGCGCCTGTTCTGCGCGACGGGGGAGTGACGGCGGAGGGGCCCGACCAAAGAGGGTGACGGCAGGGCGGGGCGGCCGGAGGGCCCGGCACCCGCGGAACGTTCCATGGGTGCCGTTCGGCCGCCTCGGCACCCGCAGAAGCTTCTGCGGGCGGTTTCCGCCGCCCTCGGCACCCGCAGAACGTTCCGCGGGTACTCGCCGGCCCGCGGTCGGGTGTGACGTGCGACAACCTCAACCGCACGCCCATCATGGAGCAGTCCCCGGCCCGCGGCCGGGTGTGACAGCGGAAGAGCCCGACCAAAGTGACGACGGTTCACTAGTTGATGGTTGGACAAAAGTGCCCGACCATCGGGACAAAAGTGTCCGGGTGCTGGGACACGGGTGCCGGGACAGGCCGGGCGGCACTCGCAGGGCCCCAACCCCCGAGATGCGCCCCTAAGCCCCCCGGCTTGTCGGGGCCACAGGCGGTCCGGGGCTGTGCATCGAAAGAAGGCATCTGAGAAAGGCGGCGCGTATCTGGCGATACGCGCCGCCTTTCTCAGATGCCTTCGACGATGCACAGCCCCGGACCACGGGAGCCGAAGACCCCGCAGCCTACCTGTCGTTCATGTTGAACCGGTCGCGCATGTTCACGCTCGTGGTGAAGAGAACCTTGCCGAGCACCTCGTCGGTGGCCTTCTGGATGAGGTCGCAGGTGGCTTGGTTGGCCTTCTCGAGCTCGGCACGCACGGCGGCCTCGTCGGCGCCGTCGCCCAGGGCGTCCACGGCCTCGTCGGCTGCCGCCACCTGGGCGTGGCCCCGGCCCAGGGTGTCCTCCTGGTAGGCGGCCACGGTGTTCCAGTTGCTGCCGAACTGCGCGTCCGCCAGGGCGGCGAGGACACGCATCTCCCAGTAGAAGGTCTCGGTGGTCACGCGCGGCGTCACGTCCAGGTAGGCCGGCACCGCGTCCACGTTGGTGAACATCGGGATGAAGGTGGCGTAGGTCATGTCGCCCATGGCCACCCACTGGACGGCGCGGTGGCTGGCGGCCACGTAGGGGCGGATCTGGATGAGCGAGGTCTCGTTGTTGCGGTTGATGCCGATGGGCCGGTAGAGCTTGCCCTGCTCCTTGGTGCCGAGGGTGCCGTAGGGGTCGTAGACGGTGTCCTGGTAGTGGCTCGAGAGCACGGTCTTGACGTCCTCCACGGTCACCTTGCGCTCGGGCACGCGGCACCACGGCAGGTCGTCGCTGTCGGGCCGGTAGGTGGCGTCGGGTCCGTCGTAGGAGTCCGACGGGTTGAGGCAGCGCTGCATGTACCAGGCGCGCGGCGTGTTGTACACATGGTCGGCGTAGTCGTGGCTGCCGAAGACGGGCCGCGGGTCGATGACGCGGGGCAGGCCGCGCAGGCGCTCGTCGGGACCGCCGGCTCCCATGGCCGCGGCTGCGGCGCCGAGCACGGTCTTTGCCACCGACTCCTTGGGCATCCCCAGGTAGAGGTGGTTGTCCACGATGAAGTCCACGAGGTCGGCGCTGCAGCGGTAGTCCTTGCCCTCGCCCAGGGCGTCCACGAGGTCCAGGCGGTCGATGCCCAGCTGGTTGGGCTGGCTCACGTAGGCGTCGTCGGGCACGCGGCGGGCGATCCAGTGGTGGCCGCCCACGGTCTCGAAGTACCAGACCTCGTCGGAGTCGCTCACGGCGATGCCGTTCGACTCGTAGGTGCCGTACCGCTCGTGCAGGGCGCCCAGGCGCTCGACGCCCTGGCGGGCGCTCGTGACGTAGGGCAGGCAGACGGTGACGATGTCCTCCTCTCCGATACCTCCCACCCGCTCGGGTTCGTAGCCGGGCTCGCCCTCGGTGCCCACGGCGGGGCGGTAGGCCACCAGGGGGTCGGCCCCCAGCACCCGCGGGTTGGTGGTGATGGTCTCGGTGGCGCTCATGCCCACGTTGGCGCTGTTGACGCCGGCCTCGGCCCACACGCCCTCCACGGGGTCGACGTTGGGCACGGCCGTGTAGCGGAGCGGGTTCTCCGGAAGCTCGATGGTGAGGTGCGAGATGACGCAGCGGTAGGTGCGCGGCTGGTCTGCGGGCTCCACCACCACCATCTTCTTGGCGCAGAACGACCCGTCGCCGTCGTCCTCGTTGCGGGCGATCATGGTGGAGCCGTCGTAGGTGGCCCCCTTGCCTACCAGCAGTGTCGTGCACGCCATGGCGCTCTCCTCTCCAAAGGGGCGGCTCGAGCGGCCGCCGGGGTCTCCAGCCCGGTCTATACCCGCGTCCCCAAAAGGTGCCCCTAAAAAATGTCGATGTATAACCCACGGGTCCATATCGGAAGGGTCACAGTCATTGATACGTATTCTACCTCGTAGTATTCATAATTATGATGAGAGTATGCGCTTTATTCCGATTGAACTCCCCCCGTTCACGTATAAGGAGTGACCGTTCGCGATTTAAAGAGAAGAAAAAACTCCCTCAAATAATAGGATACGTAGATGAGTACAGACGCCTTTCAGTTGTTGCGGGGGCGTCGGTGCCGTATCCGGAAGCGGGGCGGGGGCCCCGCGAGAGAAGGAGAGAGCCTATGAAGACCCGATGGTTCAAGAGGGCCATGACCGGCCTGGCCTTTGCCGCCGCCACCGTCATGGCCGTCCCCGTGAACGCGTTGGCATGCACCCAGGTGTGGATGCCCGACACGCTCACGGCCGAGGAGAACACCTGGTACGCCGGCCGTGCCGAGGACTCCTACGCCCGCGCCGTCAAGATCTTCGGCGTCGAGCCGCGCCACGAGGCCGGCTTCGTCTACCAGTCCAACGAGAACGGCGACGGCGCCGACGGCCCCAACTTCCAGTGGGCCGCCCCCACCGCCACCTACCGCTACACCTACGTGCGCGACCACGGCGCCAACGGCTGGGAGGGCTATGAGAACGCCTACTCCGCCGCCGGCGTCAACGAGTGGGGCGTCTCCTGCTCGGCCACGCTGAGCATCTACCCCAACAACGACGCCAACACCTACGACCCCACCGTCGACGACGGCATCGGCGAGTACAACTACGTCGCCGTGGCCCTCGGCCAGTCCAAGACCGCCCGCGAGGCCGTGGAGCTGCTCGGCAGCCTCATCGACGAGCACGGCGCCTGCAGCACCGACCAGATCATCATCTCCGACAACACCCAGTCCTGGATGCTGTCCGTGGTCTCCGGTCACCAGTGGGTCGCCTTCCAGCTTCCTGAGGACCAGGCCAGCGCCAACCCCAACATGGGCAGCCTCTGGTACAAGCTGAACCTCGACGACACCGACAAGGTCGTCCACTCCGAGAACCTCGTGAAGCTCGCTGAGGACAACGGCTTCCTCAAGAAGTTCGACGACGACACCCCCGACATCGCCCGCACCTACAGCCGCACCAACGAGGGCAACGGCCAGTTCTCCCGCTATGTCATCGGGCGCGCCTACTTCGACGCCCTCGACGGCCTCGACTACACCGTCGACGGCCAGGGCCGCATCACCGGCGTGACCGACGGCTCGCTGTTCTTCACCCCGGGCCACGGCGACTGGACCACCTTCGACATAATCCGCTCGCTCGCCGCCCGCGCCGACAACGTCGAGGGCCTCAAGCCCGAGGTCGTCACCTCCGTCACCGGCGTCGGCCGCCAGGACTCCCTCGAGAGCCACATCTTCGAGATCAAGCGCAACACCGACCCGCAGGTGGGCACCGTCGAGTGGCTCGCCCTCAACCGCGACGAGTACTCCGTGGCCATCCCGTCCTTCGGCGCCCTCGTCACCGAGGTCAACTGGCGCTACGGCACCCAGCAGCTCAGCACCCTGCACCAGGGCGACCGCTACAACACCGACTCCGTGGCCACGGCCCGCACCCCCGGTGAGTGGGACCAGTACCTGCCCTACGTCATGATGGACATCAACACCCTGGCCAACGCCGACCGCACCAACCTGGCCCCCGGCCTGCGCGCCTACCTCGACGCGCTCCAGAAGGAGCTCATCGCCGACAACGACGTCGTCGAGGCCGAGCTCCTCAAGACCGAGGGGACCGAGGCCCGCGAGGCCCTCGCCACCCGCGCCGCCGACAAGGCCGCCGAGAAGACCTGGGAGCGCTGCTACAAGGTGCTGCAGGAGGCCCGCGAGTGGTGGAACGGCGGCAGGCAGGGCGCGTTCGTCGCGTCCGACTACGACGCCGAGAAGGACGCCCTCAAGACCCCGCTCGGCTACGCCGAGCTCACCCTGGGCGAGGACCCCGTGGTGGACCCCGTCTACACCTGGACCGAGGATGAGAACGGCAAGCAGCTCCTCGACGGCGACGGCAACGCCGTGACGGGCCAGTGGGTCGACATCGACGGCCACCGCTTCCACGTGGACGACGAGGGCTACATGGAGACCGGCTGGATCGAGGACGAGGACGGCCAGCGCTTCTTCCTGCGCCGCAACGACAACGCCTACGGCCCCCAGGGCTCCATGGGCTCCGGTTGGCTCTACGAGGACGGCCAGGCCTACTTCCTGCGCCGCGCCGACAACGAGTACGGCCCCAAGGGCTCCGTGGGCTCCGGCTGGCTCACCGAGAACGGCCAGACCTACTTCCTGCGCCGCTCGGACAACGAGTTCGGCAAGAAGGGCACCATCGGCACCGGTTGGCTGTACGAGGGCGGGCAGGCCTACTTCCTGCGCCGCGCCGACAACCAGTGGGGCTCCAGGGGCACCCTGGGCACCGGCTGGCTCACCGACGGCGGCCACACCTACTTCCTGCGCCGCGCCGACAACCAGTGGGGCCCCAAGGGCACCGCGGCCCGCGGCTGGATGACCGAGAACGGCCACCGCTTCTACTTCGACTGGAAGACCGGCCGCCTCTCCTAGCCGCCTCCCCTGACCTCAGCTGAGGCCGCGGGCCTCCCCCGATGCCGCGGGGGAGGCCCGTTTTTCGTGCGGGCGACGGTTTTTCAGCCGCTACTATGGAAAAGAGGAAGACAGCGACGGAGGCCGGGAGGCCGGGACGGGAGGAGCCGCGGTGCGGAGAGCCAGCACGAGCATGAGCCCTGCGACCATGGCCCGTATCGCCATGATCGCGGCGCTCTACGGGGCGGCGACCCTGTTCTGCATGCTGTTCATGGGCGGCCTCGCCTGGGGGCCGGTGCAGTTCCGCCTCTCCGAGGCCCTCTGCGTGCTGGCGCTCCTCACCCCCGACGCCGTCCCGGGTCTCGCCCTGGGCTGCGCCGTGGCCAACGGCGCCAACATCGTGCTGGGCGGCACCGGCACGCTCGGGCTCCTCGACGTCGTCTTCGGGTCCGCCGCCACCGCCATCGGGGCTTGGGTCATGTGGCGCTGGAGGGCGCGCCCCTCCCTGGCCGCCCTCGGCCCCGTGGTGGCCAACGGGCTCATCGTCCCCGCCTACCTGCCCCTGCTCCTCGCGGGCCTGGGCTTCTACACCGTCCCGTTCACCTCGATCTCGCTCGAGGGGGCGTGGCCGGCCATGTACCTCTTCGGCCTGGTGTGCACCTCCGTGGGCGAGGCCGTGGTCATGTACGTCCTGGGGCTGCCCCTGTACCGCGCCCTCGAGCGCACGCCCCTGCCGGCCATGCTCGCCGGCGACACCGACCCGCGGCCGATGGGAGGAACACGGTGAACCCCGTCATCGTCATCCCGAGCTACTGGACCACCTCCGAGGAGGTCGTGGGCACCTACGACCACGCCACCCCCGTGGACGCCCCCGACCCCGAGCTCGCCCGCTGCCTGGAGTCCCTGGAGCAGGTGCGCGGCGTCATGCGCACCGTGGTCCTGCTCGTGGCGCCACCCGAGGCCGCGGAGGCCGCCCGGGCACGCGTGGACGCCATCTGTGCCGAGCACCCCAACCTCACGCCGCTCGTGGTGGGCGCGTCCGAGGCCCGCACGGTGCAGAACGCCGTCATCGCCGCCGCGCCCCGCCTGAGCGGCGAGACCGTGAGCCTGCGCGGCTACGGCGCCATCCGCAACCTCGGCCTCATGGTGGCCTCCATCCTCGCCCACGACGTCGTGGTCTTCCTGGACGACGACGAGGTGGCCCTCGGCCCCGACTTCCTCGTGGAGGCCGTCTACGGCCTGGGCCAGCTCACCCGTCAGAACCTGCCCGTGGCGGCCAAGAGCGGCTTCTTCATCGACGCCGACGACTCGTTCCTCGCCAACGAGGACCTGCCCTGGTACGACCGCGACTGGGACAAGAACCTCGGCTTCAACCGGTGGATGCGGGCCGCCAGGTCCGGCACGCGCATCTCGCGCTCCAACTTCGCCTGCGGCGGGTGCATGGCCATCCATGCCGAGGCCTTCTCCCAGGTGGCCTTCGACCCCTACATCACCCGCGGCGAGGACATGGACTACCTCTTCAGCCTGAGGCTCTACGGCATGGACATGTGGTTCGACAACCAGTGGTGCGTGCGCCACCTGCCGCCGTCGACGCCGCGCCCGGCCAACCGCTTCAAGCAGAACGTCTTCCGCTGGCTCTACGAGCGCGCCAAGCTGGCCCATGCGGCCACCAAGCAGGACCTCAGCCAGGTGACCCCCGAGTCGCTCATGCCCTACCCGGGCCCGTGGATCTCGGACGACCTCGACCGCCGTATCCGCAGCACGGCGCTGCGCCGCGCCATCGGCACCCGCGACCATGCCGAGTACCTGGCCGTCTGGGCCTCCGGCTACCGGGAGGCCCTCCAGAACGCCGAGCGCAACGCCCGCTCGTACCTCTCGTTCATGTCGTGGTGGCCCGCCATCGTCCAGCGCCTGTGGGGGGAGCGCGACCTCGCCGCGTGGCTCGTGGACCACGGCACGCCCCCGGGCGTCGCGGCCTACAACCCCTACGCCGGCGACGGCCCCTCCACCGCCGCCGCCGGCCCCGTGGGCGCCGGCGCGACGGGTCCCGTCTCCACCGGCGAGGGGGCGCCCTCCTGATGGCGCGGCACGGCGGCCAGCACCACTACCTCGACAACTTCGTCACCATCATTCTCGCCCTCTGCGTGTTCACCATGCTGATCCTCTTGGTGTGGGGCCTCGCCAAGGGGGAGCCCGTGGTGGCGGTCATCTCGGGCGTGGGCATCGTCGTGGTGGTCTTCGCCGGCGCCGGCGCCTCGGGCGCGCCCGACTCCCTGCGCTCCCAAGCCACGGAGCGCACCCTGCGCACGGCCTCCACCACCCTCGAGTACCTGCGCGGGGGCCTCACCATGGAGGGCTGCCGCGCCGTGTGCCAGCTCCTGCTCCCCGAGACCTGCGCCATGGCCGTCGCCATCACCGACCACGAGCACGTCATGGCCTACGTGGGCGAGTACGAGGAGGACTTCCCGCCGGGCAGCCTCATCTCCACGCAGGCCACCCGCGACGTGCTGGCCAGCGGCCGCATGCAGACCTTCTCGCTCGTGCGCCGCACCGACGAGGCCGCCATGGCCAACCTCGACGCCGGCAGCCGGCTGCGGCTCATGGGCTTCATGCCGGCCGGCATCGTGGTGCCGCTCTCGGTGCGCGACCAGACCATCGGCACCCTCAAGTTCTACTACCGCGACTACAAGGACATCGACCACACCCAGTACGCCGTGGCCGAGGGCTTCGGCGAGCTGCTGGGCACCCAGCTGTCCTTCTACGAGCTGGAGCGCCAGGCCCAGCTCACGGCCCAGGCGGAGGTCAAGGCCCTCCAGGCCCAGATCAACCCGCACTTCCTGTTCAACACCCTCAACACCATCGCGGCCTTCACGCGCACCGACCCCATGCGCGCCCGCTCCCTGCTCAGGGAGTTCGCCACCTTCTACCGGCAGACGCTGGAGAACTCCGACTCCCTCATCCCGCTCGGCCGCGAGATCGAGCAGACCCGCCGCTACCTCACCTTCGAGCACGCGCGGTTTGGCGAGGACCGCATCGTGGAGGAGGAGCACGTCGACCCCGACTGCCGCGCCGTCATGGTCCCCGCCTTCATCGTCCAGCCCATCGTGGAGAACGCCGTGCGCCACGCCATGCGAGAGGAGGGCGTGCTGCATATCGACATCCACGTGACCCGCGAGGACGGCGACATCCTCATCGCCGTGGCCGACGACGGCGTGGGCATGGAGCAGGCCGCGGTGGACGCCCTGCTCGCCAGGACCGAGGGCGTCTCCCACGAGGAGAAGGGCACCGGCATCGCGCTGCGCAACGTCGCGGAGCGGCTGGAGCGCTTCTTCGGCGTGGGCTCGGGCGTGGACATCGTGAGCCGCCCCGACGAGGGCACCGTCGTCACGCTGCGCCTCGCCGCCGTGGAGGGCCCCGATTCGGACGGCGCCGCCGGAGGGGCCGGAATTGGCAACGGGGGGCAATAACCCCTAAACTCGGGGGCGGAGACCCTGTCCCCTTGTACCGCGAGGTGATTCCATGCTCAGTGCGATGATCGTAGACGACGAGGCCCCGGCGCGTTCCGAGCTCCGCTACATCCTGGAGGAGACCGGACGCATCGACGGCATCGACGAGGCCGCAAGCGCCCGCGAGGCCGTGGAGAAGATCATCGAGAACCGTCCCGACGTCCTGTTCCTGGACATCTCCATGCCCAAGACCACCGGCATGCAGCTGGCGGAGGCCCTCCACAAGCTCAAGAACCCGCCCGCGGTGGTGTTCGTCACCGCCTACAGCGAGTACGCCGTCAACGCCTTCGACGTCGACGCCGTGGACTACCTCATGAAGCCCGTGGAGACCGAGCGCCTGGGCACGGCCCTCGACAAGGTGGAGGCCCGTGCCGTCCCGGCCGCCCCCGCCGCGCACACCCCGCAGGAGCGCATCCCCGTCGAGAAGGGCGGCCGCAAGGTGCTCGTCCCGGTGGACCAGATCCGCTACATCGAGGCCAAGGACGACTACTCCTGCATCTACACCGACAACGACCGGTTCCTCTCCACCATCTCCCTCGCCCAGCTCGAGAACCGCCTGGCCCCCCACGGGTTCTTCCGCGTGCACCGGGGCTACATCGTCAACCTCGAGCACGTGGAGGACGTCGAGGTGGTGTCCAGCGGCATCCTGCAACTGGGCCTCGACGGCATCCCCGACAAGAAGATCTCCGTCTCGCGCCGCCGGGTGGTCCAGCTCAAGCGGGCCTTGGGCATCTAGGGGCGGCACCGAGAAGGAGGCATCCCTTTGCGCGAGATCCGCGTCGACATCGTCAGCGACACCCACGGCCTGGTCACCGACGAGCTCCGCCACGAGCTCTCGGGGGCCGACGTCATCGTCCACGCCGGAGACATCACGTCGTCGTCCGACTACGCCCTGCTCAGGTCCATCGCCCCGGTGCACCTGTGCCTGGGCAACAACGACTACACGGGCCAGTACGGCCCCGACATCAAGCGCAAGATGCGCTTCTCGGTGGACGGGGTCCGGTTCGAGGTGGCCCACTACCGCGACAAGCTCACACCGGCCGCGGCCGACGTCTGCGTCTTCGGCCACACCCACCGCCCCTCCATCGAGCGCTCGCCCGAGGGCGGCCAGGTGCTGCGCCGCCGGCGCCACCGCACCGTCGGCGACCACGTGAACGTCACGGCGCTCCAGGACGGCTCCGAGCTGCTCTCGCGGCCCCAGGCCGTGGACGACGAGCCCGGCGCGTGGCTCATCAACCCTGGCAGCCCCACGCTGCCCCGCACGAGCCTGGGACCCACCATGGCGAGGCTCTGGGTGCGCGACGGCCTCGTGGAGGACCCCCAGATCATCCAGCTCCCGCTGAGCGAGGCCCAGGCGTCGAGCCCCTGGTTCTTCATGGGGCTGTAGGCAGCGCCGAGACGTCGACGGACACCGTGGGCCGCCGGGCGGGCAACCCGCTCAGCGGCCCTTCTCCGTGCGCCGGTGCCGGGGTGCGGGCGGCACGTCGGGCGTGGTGTTCCACATGGCCGTGTCCATGGTGGGGTCCGGGCGGGCGGCCTTCTCGGGGGCGATGCGTGCCGCCAAAGCCGAGCTGTGGCGCGGGTTGGCGGGCTTGGGCAGGAAGAGCGGGGCCACGACGCGGGTGTAGAACGCGAGCCACACGAGCGAGACGCAGAAGCCGGCCACCACGTCGCTCGCGTAGTGGACCCCCAGGTAGATGCGGGAGAAGCCCACCATGAAGATGACGGCGCCGAAGAACAGGCTCCAGAGCACGCGCATGGTGCGGTCGCGCTCGTAGCGCCAAATCATCCACACCAGCAGCCCGAAGAACGCCATGGACACCATGGAGTGGCCGCTCGGGAAGCTGTAACCCACCTCCGAGATGAGGCGGAAGCCGTCGGGGCGGGGCCGGTGCACGATGTACTTGAGCAGCTCGTTCAGGGCCACCACGAGCACGAGGTTGAGGGCGCAGCACCAGCCGGGGCGCCGCCCCGGGGCGAAGGCCGCCACGATGACCAGCATCACCAGCAGCGGGACCGGCGCGGCCAGGTTGGTGACGCTCGTCATGACGGGCGTGAGCCAGTCGGTGCGCATGTGAAGCACCACGAGCCAGTAGGCCAGCTGGTCCATGCGCACGATGTCGGAGAAGAGCACGTCCTCCAGGATGGCGATGAGGACGATGAGGGCGAGGCACACCACGATGGTGCGCCAGTGGTTGCGGCACAGCCTGGCGAAGCGGGCGGTCCACGGTGCGTGGTGGGTCTGGGACAACGGTGGCTCCTTCCTTGCGTGCCGTTTCGGCTCGTGGTGATTATGGCCCTGTGGCGCGGCTCCGGCGCCCGGGTCCTCCCTCCCTTTCAGAGATGTCATCTACCCGCGCCGGCAGGGCATGAAAAAGGCGCCCCGGGAGCACCGGGGCGCCTCGACCGCCGTTGGCTGTGCCTCACAGGTACTGGGCGAGCTCCTTGGCGAGGACGTCGCGGGGCTGGGCGCCCACCATGGTGTGCACCGGCTTGCCGTCCTTGAACAGGATGAGCGTGGGGATGGACATGACCTGGAAGCGCACGGCGAGGTCCTGGTTCTCCTCGACGTTCACCTTGCAGACGTCCATGACGCCCGCCATCTGCTCGGCGAGGTCCTCCACGATGGGGGAGAGCATGCGGCAGGGGCCGCACCAGCTGGCCCAGAAATCCACGAGGACGGGCTTCTGGGCGTTGTTGATGGTCTCGTCGAAGTTCGCGGCGGTGAGCTCTTTGGCTGCCATGACAACCTCCTTGGTAAGGACGGGCTCCCGCGGGCGCCCGTCGCGCTGTGTTCTTGGGGTGTCTACCCCGGACCACCCGGTTGCGATACGGTTGATGGGCCGGGGGCGCCGGCCCATCTCCGGCTCTCCACGAACCGGCGGCCGGCACGGGGCGAGGAGGGTCCATGGAAGACACCCGGGGCAAGGTGCGCTCCCGGTACGGGGCCAAGGCGCGCGAGGAGCTCGCGGCCCTCGAGGCCGCCGGCGCGGTGCTGGCCGGCAACGCCTACTCGAGCATCCTGCTCGTCAAGGGCGAGCCCGGGCCGGCCGAGCGCTCCGGGGGGTCGCTCCTCTCGGGCCCCGACGGCGCGGCGCTGAGGAGCGCCCTCGCGGCCTTGGGCTACGCCCCGGAGGACTGGTGCGCCGCGGCCGCGTGGGACCGTGCGGGCGCCCCGGTGACGGCGCAGCTCATGAACCTCGTGGTATCGACCCTCTCCCCGCTCACCGTGGTGGTGCTCGACGAGGCGGCGTGCACGGCGGTGCGCGACGCCCTGGCGGCCGACCTCGTGGGGCTCGCCTCCATCGAGGAGGCCATGCTCAGCCCGGGCTGGCCGGTGCACGCCCGGGGCATGCGCGTCATGGCCCTGGGCGGCTTCGAGGCCGCCCTCGACGACCCCGGGCGCAAACGCGTCATGTGGGAGCGCCTCAAGCAGCTTCCCCCGCTCGACCAGCCGTTCTGAGGACCGGCCCGACGCTCGCGGCTTTGTAAAAAGCATATGAGTGCCCACAGGCCGTCCGGCGTCCCACCTTTGGAGTAGGCTGAAGAAAAGGAGTGCGCGGGGACCCCGTGACCCGCGAAGAGAAGGGAACAGCCATGGCCTTGCCCAAGCCCGTCGACGCCACCCAGACCCCCGAGTGGGCCGCCCTCCAGGAGCATTTCGACCGCCTCCAGGAGGAGGGGGTCTCCCTCAAGAAGTGGTTCGCCGACGACCCCGACCGCGTGGCGTCCATGACCTTCGACGTCGAGGACCTGCGGTTCGACCTCTCCAAGAACCTCGTGACCGAGGAGACACTCGACCTCCTCGTCAAGCTCGGCCGCGCCGTCGACCTCGAGGGCCGCTTCCGCTCCATGGTCTGCGGCGAGCACATCAACACCACCGAGGACCGCGCCGTGCTCCACACCGCCCTGCGCCGTCCCAAGGAGCAGTCCGGGGCCTTCATGGTGGACGGCCAGGACGTCGTGGCCGACGTCCACGAGACGCTCGCCTCCATCTACGACTTCGCCGACAAGGTGCGCTCCGGCGCTTGGACCGGCGTCACCGGCCGCCCCATCGAGACCGTGGTGAACATCGGCATCGGCGGCTCCGACCTCGGCCCGGCCATGGTCTACGAGGCCCTCAAGGTCTACGCCGACGCCGGCCTCGCCGCCCGCTTCGTGAGCAACATCGACCCCAACGACATGGCCGAGAAGACCCGCGGCCTCGACCCCGAGACCACGCTGTTCATCGTCGTCTCCAAGACCTTCACCACCCTCGAGACCATCACCAACGCCCGCGAGGCCCGCACGTGGCTGCTCGAGGGCCTGCGCGACGCCGGCGCCATCGACGGCTCCGAGGACGCCGCCAAGGAGGCCGTGTCCCGCCACTTCGTGGCCGTCTCCACCAACCTCGAGCTGGTGGAGGAGTTCGGCATCGACCCCAAGAACGCCTTCGGCTTCTGGAACTGGGTCGGCGGCCGCTACTCCGTGGACTCCGCCGTGGGCACCGTCCTCGCCGTGGTGCTCGGCCCCGAGCGCTTCCAGGACTTCCTGGCCGGCATGCACGCCATGGACCACTACTTCGCCCACACGCCCCTCGAGGAGAACGCGGTCGCGCTCATGGGCCTCATCAACGTGTGGTACGTGGACTTCTTCAAGAGCTACAGCCACGCCGTGCTGCCCTACAACCAGTATCTCTCGCGCTTCCCCGCCTACCTCCAGCAGCTCACCATGGAGTCCAACGGCAAGTCGGTGCGCTGGGACGGCACGCCCGTGGACTGCCACACCGGCGAGGTCTTCTGGGGCGAGCCCGGCACCAACGGCCAGCACGCGTTCTACCAGCTGCTGCACCAGGGCACCTCGATGATCCCGGCCGACTTCATCGCCTTCGTCAACACGCCCAACCCCACCCGCGACGGCGAGCAGGACGTCCAGGAGCTCTTCCTCGGCAACTTCCTGGCCCAGACCAAGGCCCTGGCCTTCGGCAAGACGGCCGACGAGGTGCGCGCCGAGGGGACGCCCGAGGAGATCGTGCCCGCCCGCGTCTTCGAGGGCAACCGCCCCTCCACGTCCATCTTCGGCGTGGCCCTCACGCCCTTCTCGCTGGGCGAGCTCATCGCGCTCTACGAGCACATCACCTTCGTCGAGGGCACCGTCTGGGGCATCGACTCCTACGACCAGTGGGGCGTCGAGCTGGGCAAGCAGCTCGCCAAGCAGATCACCCCGGCCCTCTCCGAGTCGGACGCCGCCCTCGACGAGCAGGACGCCTCCACCCGGAGCCTCATCGAGTTCTACCGCGAGAACCGCACCTGGTAGCACCTGGCTCCAGGAACCGCCGGAACCCCGGGACCCCGTCGCGCACCCCTGCGGCGGGGTCCCTTTCCTTAGGGGCGTGGGGCCGCGGTGGGAACCGTCCCGCACCGGGCGGGCCGCCGCGCCGGGCGGGTAGAATGGGAGGAATCCGGGAGCGCCGGACCCGGCGCGCAGTCGACCAAGGAGGCCCCGTGGCACAGCTCATCGACATCCAGAAGGTGGTCGTCGGACCCAAAGACCTCACGGCCACGGTGCGCGTCGCCGAGGGCGCGCCCCTCATGACGAGCGAGGACGTCGAGGCGACGGCCCACGTCTACTGGCTCATGCCCCAGATCGCCCAGCACGCCTGCCTCGGCGACGCCGCCCCCACCTTCCAGGACGTCATGGGCGACACCGAGCTCGCCCACCTGCTCGAGCACGTGACGGTGGAGCTCCTCGCCCGCACGAACATGGCGGGCGACATCTCCTGCGGCCGCACCCGCGCCACGGACGACGGGCGCACCTGGGAGGTCTCGTTCCCGTGCCCCGACGACGTGCTGGTGACCGGCGCCCTCTCGAGCGCCGCGTGGATCCTCCAGTGGGCCTTCGCGGGGGCCGACCCCGCCACCGAGCCCGACGTCGACGCCATCGTGGAGGGTCTGGCCCAGCTCGTGCAGGCCGCCTACGCCACGGCCGGCGACGAAGCGGGGCCTGCGGAGGACGCCGAGGGCGACCCCGAGCCCGGGGCCGCGGCCCCCGAGGGCGAGGTCGTCGCGGAGGACCCGGCGGCCGAGACGGTCGTCGACGCCGTGGCCGCCGAGGACGAGGGGCCCGTCGCCTGACGCTCCCGGCTGTTTATTGTCGGGGAAACGCGCCGTTGTGCCGGCCGGCCGGCAAACCGTGCCTAAACTGGGGTATAGCACCAACTCAAACACGGGCCGCAGGGCCCTTGGAAGAGCATTCGGAAGGCGCGCGGGCGCCAAAGGAGGAAGTGTCATGAGCAACGCTAACGGTGGTCTCGGGTTCGTCTTCGGCGCGGTCATCGGCGCCGGCATCGGTGCGGTGGCCGGCCTGCTTCTGGCCCCCCGTTCCGGCGAGGAGACCCGCGCCATGGCCGCGGACTCCATGAACGACGTGTGGGACAAGGCCGTCGACGCCTACGAGAAGGGCGCCAACCAGGTGGCCAGCAAGATCAACTCCGTCACCCCCACGGTCAACGCCAAGACCGACGAGCTCCGCGCCAAGGTCGACCTCGCCCGCGAGCGCGTGGACCAGCTCCGCTCCACCCTGTCCGACTCCGTGAACCAGGCCTCCGCCAACGTGCAGGACGCCATCAACACGGTGGCCAGCAAGGCCGACGCCGCCGCCGATAAGGCCGACACCGCGGCCGCCGACGTCAAGGTGGAGAACGTCGAGGCCTAAGGGCGCCCGGCAGCCAGGCACGTCAGAAGCACCCGCCGGAGCCCCTGGGCCCGGCGGGTTTTTCTTGCCCGGACCCCGTCGCGGCGGTGTCGCGAACCGCCGCCTGGCGGGTTATGATGGCCACATCGGAAACGGCTCGAACGATGGGATTGTTGATGCTAACCATGGAGCAGCTCGTGGGCCGGAAGGTGTTCGTGCCCCGCCCCGAGGGCAAGCGCACCAAGGCAGACGGCACCCCGGCTCCCCCCAAGCGCATCGGCAAGGTGCACAACCTCGTCTTCTCCCCGGAGGGAACCTCGGTGGTGGGGCTCATGGTCAAGCGCCCCGACGTGGCCGGCATGGTCAAGCGGGACGACCTGTTCGTGGCGCTCGACGCCGTGGGCACGTTCGAGGGCGGCATGCTCGTGGACGAGGCCGGCACGGGCGACGCCGCCGCCAAGGCGCGGGGCCTGGACCTCGACCGCTGCATCATCTGGGGCGGCATGGACGTCGCCACCCGCTCGGGTCGGCAGCTCGGCTACGTGACGGACGTGCAGTTCGACTACGGCACCGGCGCTGTGGACACGGTCTATGTGACCGACGGCGCCGTGGCCGCCTCCGTGGTGGGCTCGGTGCCGGTGCCGGGCTCCATGCTCAAGGGCTACTCCAAGGGCTTCATGGTGGTGGCCGACGAGGCCGCCGACCTCGCGCTCACCGGCGGCCTGGCCGCCAAGGCGGGGGAGGGCTTCGCCCATGCGAGGGTCGCCGGCAAGGAGGCCGCGAGCAAGGCCGGCGCCGCGGCGGGCAAGGCCGTGGACAAGGGCTCGTTCGCCCTGGGGCGCGCCCTGGGTTCCGCCAGGCGCTCCATCGCCGAGGCCATGGCCGACGACGGCTCCGACGACCCGCTGCCCAGCGCCGCCGCCGAGGCCGTGCGCGTGGAGGCGCCCGCCGAGCCCAAGGCGGTGCCCGGCGAGGCGGGCGAGCCGCCGCTCTACGCCCCCACGGGGGGCGGGGGCACCCCGGAGACCACGGGGGCGGCCACCACGGCGGAGCCCAGACCCAAGGGCGTCGAGAAGGACGCCGCCGCCCGGGCCGCCAAAGCCGTGGGGCGCCAGCTCGGCAAGACCCAGGGGATGTTCAAGTCCTTTCTCAAGGAGTTCGAAGAGGCCAGCAGGTAGCGGCCCATGCCATAGACGTGGCACGAGGCCACGGGAACGGAAACGGTGCGCATCATGAAGCACAGCAAAGACAACGACCGGCGCGTGGCGAGCCACATGGCCCGCAAGGCATCGCGTCGCAGCGACGCCCCCGCGCCCGCCCACGCCGCGCCCGCCGGGCAGAAGAGGTCACCCCACCCCGGCAAGGCCCACGCCGCGGCGTCCGCGCCCGTCACCCGCCCTGCGGCGGCGAACCCCTACATCCCGCCCGCGGAACCCGCCGCCGGCGCCCAGACGGGCTACCGCGCCCCGGAACCCAACCCCGTGCTCTCGAGCGACGCCCCCATCGGCCACACCGACCTCGGCTTCAAGCCCGTGCGCGAGCAGCCCGGCTCCGGCCGGCGCCGCCTCGACCCCAAGAAGCGCAACCGCGCCATCCTCGCGATCGTGCTGGTCTTCGCGCTCATCGGCGTCATGGCGCTCGTCTCGTGGCTCAACCGCAGCGTCACGTTCAGCCTCAACGGGTCGGACGCCACCGTGAAGGTGGGCACCACCATCGAGCAGCTCATGGCCGACAAGGGGCTCTCCTACACGCCGGGCGACCTCCTCAGCGTCAAGGGCGAGGTGCTCAAGCAGGGCGAGGGCAACCCCTTCTCGGCCAAGGTGGGCGACAGCGACCTCTCCGTGGACGACGCCCGCGCCTACCGCATCCAGGGCGGCGAGACCGTCGAGCTGGGCGACGGCACCGACACCACCGAGCCCTACACCACCCAGGTGCAGGAGGAGCAGCCCAAGCTCGTCATGGACGGCACCTGGGGCGCCGTGAGCTACGTGAGCCAGTGGGGCAAGGTTGGCAAGGTCGAGATGCGCACCGGCTCCATCTCGGGCGAGACCGCCCAGGGCGACGTCATCCAGGAGGTCCAGAACTGCGTCATCACCGTCCGCAACGTGGAGCCCAAGGACGGCGAGAAGCTCGTGGCCCTCACCTTCGACGACGGCCCCTCCGAGTACACCCAGAAGTACCTGGACATCCTCAAGCAGTACGACGCCAAGGCCACGTTCTTCAACCTCGGGCAGAACATCGCCAACTACCCCGACCAGGCCAAGGCCATCGTCGACGCCGGCTGCCAGCTGGCGAGCCACACCCAGACGCACCAGCAGCTGCCCACCCTGGGCGCCGAGAAGCTGCAGTCGGAGCTCAAGGCCACGTTCGACGAGATCGAGAAGGCCGCGGGCGTCAAGACCACGGTCATCCGCCCGCCCTACGGCGACTTCAAGGAGCGCACCTGGCTGGAGAGCGGCGGCCTCATGAGCCTCTCGGTGCTCTGGAACCAGGACTCCCTCGACTGGAAGCGCCCCGGCGCCTCCACCATCGTGGACAACTCGCTGGTCAACATCACGCCGGGCTCCATCATCCTCATGCACGACGGCGGCGGGAACCGCGACCAGGACGTGGAGGCGCTGCCCACCATCATCCAGCGCCTCCAGGCCGACGGCTACAAGCTCGTGACCGTCGACGAGCTTCTGGTCAGCGACCCCAACGTGCCCGAGGACATCGCATCCGGCGACGCCACGCTGCCCGAGGGCTGCGTGTGGCCCACCGAGCTCGGCGACGCCTAAGGGGCCCCGTGGGTATCGCGCACCGCATAGAGACGAGCATCGACGCCGCCTCGTGCATGCACCTGCTCGACCGCGGGCCGCGGGAGCAGGCGGCCGACTGGTGCTACCGGGTGCTGCTCCACAACATCCAGATGCTGTACATGCCGCCGGGCTCCATCCTGCGGGAGCCCGACCTCGCCGGGCGCATGGGGGTGTCGCGCACGCCGGTGCACGAGGCCGTCAAACGGCTCATCGAGGCTCACCTGGTCTTCGTGGCGCCCAAGCGGGCCACGTTCGTCTCCCTCATCGACATGGACGTCCACGCCCAGGGGCGCTTCGCCCGCACGGCGGTGGAGCCCCTGCTCATCGCCAAGCTGCAGGGGCGGCTCACGCCCGGGCAGCACGCCGACTACGAGGCCAACATCGCCCGTCAGGCGGAGATGGCCCGGCTGGGCGCCAACCCGCGGGACGTGGTGGCCGTGGACGACGAGTTCCACCACCTGCTCTACACCCATACCGGCAACGAGCTCGTGTGGGACGCCAACCGCATGGTGTCGGCGCAGTTCGACCGCGTGCGCTACATGGGCCTGGTGCTGGGCTACGAGCACCTCATGGTGGGGGAGCACGACTTCCTGCTCGACATCCTCGAGACGGGCGACGTGCCTGTGGTGGACATCTACGACATGGTGGACGCCCACCTCAAGGGCTACCGCCGCTTCATCGACCGCCTGAAGGCGGACCACCCCGACTACTTCGCCTAGGGGCCTTCGCCGAAAGGGTCCGGGCCTTCGCATCACCGGAGACGGTTCGAGGGGCCGCGTGTATCGCGAGATACACGCGGCCCCTCTCAGGTGTCTCCTTGCGATGCCAAGGCCCGGACCCGGCTGTGACCCCGTTGCCTACCCCACCAGCGCGGCGGCCTCGCGCACCAGGCGCTCCACCGTGGCGAAGTCTCCGGCGGCCACCACGTCGGCCGGGGCCACCCACGTGCCGCCCACGCAGAAGACGTTGGGGGAGTCCAGGTACTCGCGGGCGTTGCCCGGCTTCACGCCGCCGGTGCACATGAACTTGACGCCGGGGAAGGGGCCGTTCATGGCATGCAGCATGGCGGTGCCGCCCACCACGGAGGCGGGGAAGAGCTTCACGTGGTCCACGCCCAGGTCGATGGCGCGCACGACCTCGCTCGGGGTGGCGAGGCCCGGCACCACGGGGACCTCGTGGCGCACGCACCAGCGCACGGAGTCCTCGGCGAGGCCCGGGCTCACGATGAACTTGGCACCGGCCTCCACGGCGGCCTCGGTGGTGGGCACGTCGATGACGGTGCCGGCGCCCACGAGCAGGTCGGGCACCTCCTCGGCCATGCGGCGGATGCACTCGGCGGCGCACGGCGTGCGGAACGTCACCTCGGCCGCGGGAAGGCCGCCGGCCACGAGGGCGCGTCCCAGGGGCACGGCGAACTCCGGGTTGTCGATGGTGATGACGGGGATGATGCCGATCTGCTCGAACCGATCGAGCACGGCGGTGACTGCGGGGTTGTCCTTGTACATGCTGCTTACTCCTTGACGGGGGCGTGGGACGGGTCGGCTATGAAGGCGTCGAGCTGCTCACGGGTGGGCAGCCCCTCGTTGTCGCCGCGGCTGGTGAGCTGGATGGCGCCGATGGCGCAGCCGCGCGAGACGGCCTGCTCCACGTCCCGGCCCTCGAGCAGGGCCGAGATGATGCCGGCCGCGAAGCCGTCGCCGGCGCCCACGGTGTCCACGATCTCGTCCACCCGGAAGCCGGGGACGTAGCCCTCGCGCCCGTCCTCGCAGGCGTAGTAGGCACCGTCGGCCCCCAGCTTCACCACCACGAGCTTCGAGCCGGCCTCGAGGTAGCGGGCCGCGGCCTCGCGCTCGTCGCGGGTGCCGAGGAGCACCTCGCACTCGTTGATGCCGGGCAGGAAGATGTCGGACAGCGCCGCCAGGGCGTTGGTGGTCTCGACCATGGTCCGGGTGTCGGGCCAGAGCTGCGGGCGCAGGTTGCAGTCGAACGAGACGGTCACGCCGGCGTCCCGGGCCTTGCCCATGAGGTCGAGGGTGGCGGCGCGGCAGGGGTCGGAGAGGGCCGGCAGGATGCCGGTGAGGTGCACCATGGCGCACTCGGACAGGTCGATGCCGGCGAGGTCCTCGGGGGAGAGGGTGCTGGCGGCGGAGCCGGCGCGGAAGTAGTAGATCTCGGGGTCGCCCTCGGTCACCTGGCTCTTGAGCATGAAACCCGTGTTGCGCTCGTCGGTCTTGATCACCATCTTGGTGTCGATGCCGATCTCGTCCATGGACTTGACGATGCGGGCCCCGAAGGGGTCGGGCCCGAGCTTGGTGAGGAAGGCCGCCTCGTGGCCCAGGCGGGTGAGGCCCACGGCCACGTTGAACTCGGCCCCGGCCACGGCGAACGTGTAGCTGCCCACCGAGTCGAGCGGGCCGGGGTTGTCGGCGATGAACAGGCCCATGGGCTCACCCACGAGCAGGACCTTGTCGGACATGGTGCGACTCCTTTCGCATAGGTGCCCCTCTGGGCTCAGCGCTTATATATTTCCACTCATAGCGGGCGATGGGGACGAGAATCACAGTTTCTGGCCAATGGCCCTCTTTTTTCCGTGAACGTTATCGCGTGAGAATAACCTGAAAGGTATCGCGCTATGCATCCCATAAAACTACAGTTGAAATGCCATAAATGATAGGAACCGTCCAGTATCCATAAACGATATTGAAAAATAGCTCGAACTACCGCCCACGGATGGAAATATACCGTCCACCGCCTGAACCACACCTAAGGGGACGGACAGAGAAATATATAACCAGACACCGGGCCTGGCCGACACAGGCCCGCGACCCCAGAGGAGGAACAGATGACTTCCCTTTTCGATCTCACCGGCAAGAAGGCCATCGTCACCGGAGGCACCCGCGGTCTCGGCCGCGGCATCGCCGAGGGCCTCATGGAGGCCGGCGCCTCCGTCACCATCTTCGGCACCGGCGAGTCCGCCAAGACCGTGGCCGACGAGTTCTGCGGGAAGGGCTTCGACTGCCGCGGCATCATCGTGGACATCGGCGACCGCGTGGCCTGCAAGGAGGCCTACGACGAGGCGGTGGCGGCCATGGGCGGCCTCGACATCCTCGTCAACTGCGCCGGCGTGCAGTCCCGCCACCCCTCCGAGGAGTTCCCCTTCGAGGACTGGGACTGGGTCATCAACGTGAACCTCAACGCCACGTTCGAGCTCTGCCAGCTGGCCGGCAACACCTTCATCGCCCAGGGCCACGGCAAGATCATCAACCTCGCCTCCATGCTCTCCTTCTTCGGCGGCTTCACCGTCCCGGCCTACGCCGCCTCCAAGGGCGCCGTGGCGCAGCTCACCAAGGCCCTCTGCAACGAGTGGGCCTCCAAGGGCATCAACGTCAACGCCATCGCCCCCGGCTACATGGCCACCGACATGAACACCGCCCTCACCGACCCCGAGAACCCGCGCTACAAGGAGATCACCGACCGCATCCCGGCCCACCGCTGGGGCACCGGCGACGACATGAAGGGCGCCGCGATCTTCCTGGCCTCCGCCGCCTCCGACTACCTCAACGGCGCGGTCATCCCCGTCGACGGCGGCTACCTCGTCAAGTAAGCACCCCCGAACAAGCCCCCGGAAGGAGCCCCTGGACCATGCAGGTCATCATCACCGACAACGATCACGCCGACATCGACACCGAGCGCCGCATCCTGGAGGAGGCCGGCGTGCCCTTCCGCCTCGAGCAGTGCGTCACCGAGGACGACGTCATCGAGCGCTGCGCCGACGGCGAGATCTTCCTCAACCAGTACGCGCCCATCACGCGTCGCGTCGTGGAGGCCCTGCCCAACCTCAAGCTCGTGGTGCGCTACGGCGTGGGCGTCAACAACGTGGACGTCGAGGCCTGCACCGAGCACGGCGTGCAGGTGGAGAACGTGCCCGACTACGGCATGAATGAGGTGGCCGACCAGGCCATCGCCCTCATGATGGCCCTCCTGCGCAAGGTGGTCCTCATGAACGAGTACACCAAGACCGAGGGCTGGGACTACGCCCGCTCCGTGCCGGTGCACCGTCTCTCCGAGCTCACCTGCGGCGTCATCGGCCTCGGCCGCATCGGCCGCGAGTTCGCCAAGCGCGCCCACGCCCTGGGCATGAAGGTCATCGGCTACGACCCCTACTTCACCCCCGGCGAGGAGTTCTCCTTCGTGGAGCAGGTCGACCTCGACGACCTCATGGAGCGCTCCGACGTCATCTCCGTGCACTGCCCGCCCGAGCACGCCATGGACATGTTCAACAAGGACGCCTTCGCCCGCATGAAGGACACCGCCTACCTCATCAACGTGGCCCGCGGCGGCATCGTCAACGAGGCCGACCTCGACGTCGCCCTTACCGAGGGCCAGATCGCCGGCGCCGCCCTCGACTGCATGGAGAACGAGCCCGTGGCCCCCGGCAACCCGCTGTTCGCCCACGAGAACCTCCTCGTCACTCCGCATATGGCCTGGTACTCCGAGGAGGCCGCCGACGAGCTCAACACCAAGGTGGCCGAGGAGGCCGTCGCCTTCGCCACCGGCGAGCCCATCCGCTATCCCGTCAACACGCTCTCCTAGGAGGACCCATGCGCAAGCGCATCCCCATCCTGGTCGTGGGCACCGTGACCCTGCTGTTCCTCGGCCTCATCTACGGTTACTCCGTGGTCATGGCGCCCCTCAGGGCCCAGTTCGGCTGGTCCGTCTCGGGCATGACCGTCATCTTCGCCCTGTCCATGATCGCCTTCACCGTGGGCAACCTCGTGGCCGGCAAGCTCCTCAAGCGTCACGACGTGCGGTTCGTCATGACCGTGGCCATCGCGTTCCTGCTCGTTGGCTTCGTGGGCTCCGCCCTCGTCGACGGCGAGGGCAGCCTGCCCGCGGTGTGGTTCACCTACGGCATCGTGGCCTCGGTGGGCATCGGCTTCGTCTACAACGTCATCGTCCCCACCGTCACGGCCTGGTTCCCCGACAAGACCGGCATGGCCCAGGGCATCTGCCTCATGGGCTACGGCCTGGGCGGCTTCGTCCTCGGACCCGTGCTCACCCAGCTCTACGCCGTGACCGACTGGCGCATCGTGTTCGTGGCCATGGCCGTGGTCTTCTCGGCCCTCGTGTTCGCGAGCTCCGTCGTGATCCACATGCCCACCCCCGAGGAGGCCGCCGCGCTCCCCGCCTCCAAGGCCGCGGGCGACAACGCCGGCAACGCCGCCGGCACCCAGGACGTGCCCACGTCGGGGCTCTTCCGCGACCCCACCTTCTACCTCTTCTACCTGTGGATGTTCCTGCTCGGCGCCGTGGGCATGGCCACCACCGGCATCGGCCGCGAGTTCCCCACCAGCCTGGGCGCCGACGCCGTCACCGCCGCCTTCGTCATCGGGTTCGTGAACATCGGCAGCGGCCTCGGCCGCCTCATCGGGGGCACCCTGCTCGACCGCATCGGCCGTGCCCCGTTCATGGTGGGCACCGCGTGCCTCTCCATCGCCGGCGCGCTCATCATGCTGGCCGCGCAGCTCACCGGCTCCATCGCCGTGCAGGTGGCCGGCTGCCTCGTCACCGGCCTCGCCTGGGGCGCCGTCATCGTCACCATGGCCTTCGTGGTCCGCAAGGTCTGGGGCCAGGCCAACTTCGCCGAGAACCTCGCCGTCGTGAACTCCTACGGCATCTTCGCCGCCCTCGTGGGCTCCATCGGCTCCGGCGTCCTCGTGCAGGCCGTGGGCTCGCTGGCCACCGTGCTCGTGGTCATGGCGTGCTTCGGCGTCGTGGGCCTCGTGGACGCCCTCGTCCTCAACGCCCACCGCTCCAAGGTGGCCCGCCTCAAGGCTGCCACCGCCGCCTCCGGCGCCGAGTAGGGGAGTCATCGGCCCCGCGCCGCATCCCCGCCGGCTACCGCCCGATTCCCCGCAACCACCCCGCAAGGAGGTTCCCATGAAAGACGAGAAGTGCGCCTACTGCATGGCCTGGGACGACCCCAGCCTCATGGACGCCTACGGCATCCCCCTGGCCGAGCTCGAGAACTCCAACCTCATCCTGTTCAAGGAGCAGAGCCACCCCGGCCGTGTGATCGTGGCCGCCAAGCAGCACGTGGACGACATCTCCGACCTCACCGAGGACGAGGCCCTGGCCTACATGGTCGACGTCCGCCGCGTGGCCGCCGCCCTCCACAAGGCGTTCGCCCCGCAGAAGATCAACTTCGGCGCCTACGGCGACCTGATGCACCACCTGCACTTCCACCTGGTGCCCAAGTACGAGAGCGACGAGTACGAGTGGGGCGACGTGTTCGCCATGAACCCCGGCCGCGTGTCCCTCACCCCCGAGGAGTACGACGAGCTGGGCAAGAGGATCCTCGCCGCCCTGGAGGACTAGGCAACGGTGACGGAGACCGGCGCTTCGACGAGGCCCCCGGCCGCAGGGAGAACCTGCGGCCGGGGGCCTCTGCCATGCGGCGTGTGACGACGGGGACGGGTGCGTCTGTCACATTCTTCGTGCCAGAGCGTGCAGGGAGTCAGATATGCCGGAGGACAATCACGATTTCCCCTCGTTTTTGGCCCTGGGGTGAGGGGAGATCGAGATCTCTCCTCACCCCAGGGCCTGCCACATGAGGACAAGTCGCGATTTCCCCCCACGAGACGAGGACGAGTCGCGATTTCCCCTCACGTGACAGCAGACGAGCCCGACCAAAGTGACGGCGGGCCGCCGCCCGCCCCCGCTAACAGAGCGTGGGGATCCCCATGGACGCGATCTGGCCGAGCAGGGCCACGTCGGCGCAGTCGGTGATGACGGCCGTGAAGTCCGTGATGGAGGCGAACCGGTAGCCGGCGCGGCTGGAGAACTTCCACTGCTCCGCCAGCAGGAACTCGTAGGTGGCGTTGGCGATGGCGCGCTGCTTCACGAGGCCGTCGTCCATGACGTCGGCCATGACGGCGCGCTTCTGCACCGAGATGCTCGAGCATGAGATGAACGCCTTCTCGAAGAGCAGCGGCTCCAGGAGGCTGATGGTGGTGGGGCCCGTGAACCCGCGCATGTCCGGCGAGAGGTAGCCCCCGGTGGCGAGGGCGGTGACCTTGGGGTTCTTGGCCAGCACCGTGGGGATGTCGATCATGTTGGTGGTCACGATGCAGCGCTTGTCGCCCGCGGCGAGCAGCTCGGCGATGTAGAGGCACGTGCGCGAGACGTCGAGGAAGATGGCGTCGCCGTCGCTGATCTCCATGTAGGCGCGCGCGGCCACGGCCCGCCGGCTCCGCTCCTCGTCCTCCTCGCCGGCCCGCTCCAGTGCCTCCTGGAGCAGTTGGGCCTCGGACCTCTCGTGCTCGATACGGGTGGCGCCGCCGTACTCGCGCTTGCACTTGCCCTCGCCCACCAGCACCTTGAGGTCCTTGCGGATGCTGTCCACCGAGACGTCGAAACGGCTGGCGAGCTCCTCCACGGTGGCGTGGCCTTGGACGTCTATGTACTCGGCGATGGCACGGCGGCGCTCTCTGGGAAACACGGGGGCTCCTCGGTCTGTCTCAGGCAGATGGTCAGAAACACGGCTCCTTTTCTGACAAATCTAGTATGACCTTCCTCGTGTTTCCAGTTTGTTCCCGGTTGCTTGACCGTTCATCGGGAAAAACCGACCGTTTGCGGGAGAAAACAGGAAGAATCAGGAAGAACCTAGGAAGTCCTGTCATTGTCAGGGCTGTCAGAAGTACCCACAAGCCCGCTGAAGAGGAAAGGGGCGCCATGGCCAACGCAATCGAGTCCATGCTCAAGCGCGAGAACGTTCAGATCTGGGAGGGGGCCGACTCCTGGGAGGAGGCCATCACCGTCGCGGTGACGCCCCTCGTGGACGGCGGTTACGTCGAGGAGCGCTACATCCAGGGCATCATCGACAACGCCGGCGAGTTCGGCCCGTACTTCGTGATCTGCCCGGACCTCGCCCTCCTGCACGCTCGCCCCGAGCAGGGCGCCCTCAAGACCCAGCTGGCCGTCACGGTCATGCGCGAGCCGGTCTTCTTCAAGCCCGAGGGCCCCGGCGTGCGCGTCCTGGTGACCCTGGCCGCCACCGACTCCAACTCCCACCTCGAGGTCATGCGCGAGCTCGCCACGATGTTCTCCGACGCCTCCCGCATCGAGGCCATCGCGACCGCTCCCGACGCCGACACCGTCTACGCGGAGTTCGTCGACGACGCCAAGGCGTCGCTCTAACAGGCACCACCCGGCCCGCGGGCCGGTACGGCATAGGAAACGTGTAAGGAACCATCGCAAACAGAAAGGAGACGGATGATGGCAGTGCTCGACTTCATCGTCAACATCCTGTCCACACCGGCGATCCTCGTCGGCCTCCTCTCGCTCATCGGCCTCGTGCTTCAGAAGAAGCCCGTCGAGGACGTCGTGAGCGGCACCATCAAGACGATCGTCGGCTTCCTGGTGCTCTCCGCCGGCGCCGCCTACCTCCAGAGCGGCTCGCTGCTCGCCTTCGGTGAGCTCTTCAACTACGCCTTCAACATGCAGGGCGTCGTTCCCAACAACGAGGCCGTCGTGTCCATGGCCCTCAAGGACTTCGGTCAGGCCACGGCCATCATCATGTGCCTGGGCATGGTGCTCAACATCGTGCTCGCCCGCTTCTCCCGCATGCCCTACATCTTCCTCACCGGCCACCACACGCTGTACATGGCCTGCATGCTCGCCGTCGTGCTCTCCATCGGCGGCCTCGAGGGCTGGGGCCTCTACATCGCCGGCGGCTGCGTGCTCGGCCTGATCATGGTGCTCTCCCCGTTCTTCTGCCAGTTCACCTTCCGCAAGGTCACCGGCACCGACTCCATCGCCCTCGGCCACTTCGGCGGCATCGGCTACGCCATCTCCGGCTGGGTGGGCAAGTTCTTCGAGGGCAGCACCTCCACCGAGGACATCAACTTCCCCAAGCGACTCACCTTCCTGCGTGACACCGTCGTCTCCATCTCCATCACCATGATGGTGTTCTTCATCGTCGTTACCGGCGTGGCCGTGGGCCGCGGCATCCTCGGCGCCGACCCCACCCAGTTCCAGTACCTGAACGAGCTCCTCAACGTCGGCACCGAGACCCACACCAACTGGCTCGTCTGGGCCCTGACCTCCGGCATGGCCTTCGCCGGCGGCGTGTACATCATCCTCTCCGGCGTGCGCCTGGTCGTCGGCGAGATCGTCCCCGCCTTCAAGGGCATCGCCACCAAGCTCGTGCCCGGCGCCGTGCCCGCCATCGACTGCCCCGTCGCGTTCCCCTATGCCCCCAACGCCGTCATCATCGGCTTCCTGGTCTCCTTCGTGGCCGGTATCGTGGGCCTCGTGATCCTCGGCGCCATCAACGCCTCCATCGTGCCCGTCGCCCTGATCCTCCCCGGCGTCGTCCCCCACTTCTTCTGCGGCGCCACCGCCGGCGTCTTCGGCAACGCCCGCGGCGGCATCAAGGGCTGCGTGGCCGGCTCCTTCGTGCACGGCCTGCTCATCACCTTCCTGCCGGCCCTGTGCATGCCCGTCTTCACCGCCCTCGGCTTCACCAGCGCCACCTTCTCCGACTTCGACTTCTCCATCCTCGGCATCGCCTTCGGCAACCTCGCCCAGGTGCTGCCCGGCTGGCCGCTGCTCATCATCTGCGTGGCCTGCTACCTGGCGCCCATCGTCTTCAACCTCGTGGCGCCCAAGAAGGTCGAGGAGGCCAAGTAAGGCTTCCAGCCCGTGCACTCCCGGCGGGGGCGGCTTGAGCCCCACCGGCGCGGAAGGCGCCCCCGCCGATTTCTCCACATCGTCGACGTATCAACGTCTCACGATGGAACCCGTACCTACCACCCGGCGCCCTCGGGCGCAGAAAGCGGAAAGGATCTCACCATGGCCATTTCCAAGATCATGTGCGCCTGCGGTTCCGGCCTCGGCTCCAGCCTGATGGTCCAGATGAACATCGACGACGTCCTGGCCGAGCTCGGCCGCACCGACGTCACGGTGGACCACACCACCATCTCCGACGTTCAGCCCGGTGCCGCCGACCTCTTCGTCATCGGCCGCGACCTCGAGAACTTCGTCAACGACATCCCCGAGGAGCAGAAGGTCGTCCTCGTGAACATCGTCGACAAGAACGAGCTGCGCGACAAGCTCAAGGCGAAGTTCGACGCCGAGTAGGCGCGGGCGCCCCACCACCCACAACGCAGGATCAGTGCGGCCCCTGATCTGGACCGCGACTACCTGATGAGAGCCCCAGGCGGGCGGCCCTCCAGGACCGCCCGCCTTTGCTATCTAAAGAAAGGAGACACGATGCAGGCAGAAGAGCTGGAGCGCGTGAACGTGCTCGCTGCCAAGATCCGCCGCGACGTGCTCGAGATGCTGCTCCCCCTGGGCTCCGGCCACCTCGGAGGGTCCATGTCCATCGCGGACCTCATGGCCCTCCTCTACGGCAAGGAGCTCGCCTACGACCCCGAGAACCCCCGTTGGGAGGGGCGTGACCGCGTGGTCCTCTCCAAGGGTCACGCCGGCCCCGCCTGGTACGCGGCCCTCGCCGAGAGCGGGTTCTTCGACCGCGACATGCTGTTCACGCTCAACCAGGCCCACACCGACCTGCCGAGCCACCCCGACCGCCTCAAGACCCCGGGTGTGGACATGACCACCGGCTCCCTCGGCCAGGGCTGCTCCACCGCCGCGGGCATCGCCTACGCCAACCGCCTCAAGGGCTCCGACGCCTACACCTACCTCATCGTGGGCGACGGCGAGCTCAACGAGGGCCAGTGCTGGGAGGCGTTCCAGTTCATCGCCCACAACCGCCTCAACCGCTGCATCGTCATCATCGACGACAACAAGAAGCAGCTCGACGGCTACACGAAGGACGTCATGAACCCCTTCGACATCGCCGAGAAGATGCGCGCCTTCGGCTTTGCCACCCAGCGCGTGAACGGCCAGGACGTCGTGGCCCTGGACGCCGCCATCACCTGCGCGAAGCACACCGAGGACTCCGCCGTGGCCATCGTCATGGACACCGTGAAGGGTGCCGGCATCCCGTACTTCGAGCAGCTCATGAGCAACCACTCCGTGAAGTTCGACGCCGAGGCCACGGCGGCCGCCGAGCAGGCCATCGCCGGGTTCGAGGCCGTCATCGAAGGGAGCCGAGCCTGATGTTCACCCTCGCCAAGGATCGTTCCCAGACGGGACCCGAGCTCCGTGCCGTGGTGGTCTCCACCCTCCAGGAGCTCATGGCCGAGCGCGACGACGTGGTGGCCCTCGAGGCCGACCTCGGCGGCGCCAGCGGCTTCACCAAGATCGCGGCCACCAACCCCGACCGCTTCGTGCAGTGCGGCATCGCCGAGGCCGACATGATGGGCATCGCCGCCGGCATGTCCTCCGAGGGCTTCGTGCCCTTCTGCCACACCTTCGGGCCCTTCGCCACCCGCCGCGCCTTCGACCAGGTGTTCCTCTCCGGCGCCTACGCCGGCAACACCCTCAACATCTACGGCTCCGACCCCGGCTTCACCGTGGCCACCAACGGCGGCACCCACACCACCTACGAGGACGTGGCGCTCATGCGCACCATCCCCGGTGCCGTGGTGGCCGACGCCGCCGACGCCGTGCAGATGGGCTGGATCGTCCGTGAGTTCGCGGGGCTCGGTGCCGGCGTGCACTACGTGCGTGGCAACCGCAAGGCCGTCCGCGACGTCTACGCCCCCGGCTCCACCTTCGAGATCGGCCGCGGCAACGTGGTCCGTCCCGGCGACGACGTGCTCGTGGTGAGCGCCGGCCAGCTGGTCTCCGACGCGCTGGACGCGGCCGAGGCCCTCGCCGACCGGGGCGTCTCCGTCGAGGTGGTCGACATGTTCTGCATCAAGCCGCTGGACGTGGACCTGCTCGTCTCCGAGGCCGCCGGCAAGAAGGCCGTCGTGGTCTTTGAGAACCACAACGTCATCGGCGGCCTGGGCTCCGCCGTGGCCGAGGTCATGGCCGAGCGCTGCATCGGCGTGCCGCTCGTGCGCCACGGTGTGGAGGAGCGCTTCGGCCAGGTGGGCCCCGCCTCCTTCCTGCAGGAGGAGTACGGCCTGACCGCCGACGCCCTCGTGGCCACGGTCACCGAGGCGCTGGCCTAGCCGTTCCGCCGCGCGAGATGTGACAAAGGGGACGGTGACATCTGTCACTTCGCCTATTGAACTGCTGATAACCGCTGGTACCAAGACCGGAAAGGGGACAGGTCCCGTGAACCTGAACGCGTTGATCGACCACACCATCCTCAAGGCGACCGCCACCCGCGACGACGTCGCCCGCCTCTGCGACGAGGCCATCGAGCACAGCTTCGCCTCCGTGTGCGTGAACACCTGCTGGGTGCTCATGGTCTCCGAGCGTCTCGCCGGCACCCCCGTGAAGACCTGCTGCGTGGTGGGCTTCCCCCTGGGCGCCATGGCCACCGACCCCAAGGCCTACGAGGCCAGGTGGGCCGTGGAGAACGGAGCCGACGAGGTGGACATGGTCCTCAACGTGGGCTGGCTGCTCGAGGGCGCCGACGACGCCGTGCGCGAGGACATCGCCGCCGTGGTCCGCGCCTCCCAGGGCCGCTGCGTGAAGGTCATCCTCGAGACCTGCTACCTCGACGACGCCCAGATCGAGCGCGCCTGCCGCCTCTCCGTCGAGGCCGGCGCCGCGTTCGTGAAGACGAGCACCGGCTTCGGCACCGGCGGCGCCACCGTGCACGACGTGGCCCTCATGCGCGCCACCGTGGGCGACGCCTGCAAGGTCAAGGCCTCCGGCGGCATCCACACCGCCGAGGAGGCCGCCGCCATGGTGGAGGCCGGCGCCGACCGTATCGGCACCAGCTCGGGCATCGCCATCGTCGCGGGGTAGCCCGTACGCACGACCGCTCGGCCGGCCGCCGGCGCGAGCGGGCTCTCTAGCCAGTCAAGCCGGGTACCGACGTCGCGACCCGGCGCTTCCAAGAAGGGACGTCCCATGAAGTTCTTCATCGACACCGCCGACCTCGAGCAGATCAAGACCGCCTACAGCTGGGGCTGCGTCGCCGGCGTGACCACCAACCCCTCCCTCTACGCCAAGACCGGCGGCAAGCTCGCCGACTTCGAGGCCCACATGGTCAAGATCGCCGAGGCCTGCCCCGACGTGCCCGTGTCCGCCGAGTCCACCGCCACCACCACCGAGGAGATGGTGGCCGAGGGCCTGCGCCTGGCCGCCCTCGCCCCCAACATCGTGGTGAAGCTGCCCATCTGCGCCGAGAGCCTCGCCGCCACCAAGGAGCTCAAGAAGCACGGCGTCGACGTCAACATGACGCTCATCTTCACCGTGCCCCAGGCCCTCATGGCCTGCTCCGCCGGCGCCCGCTACGTCTCGCCCTTCGTGGGCCGCTTCGACGACATCGCCGAGGACGGCATCGAGCAGCTCTCCGGCATCGTGACCGCCGTCAAGAACTACTACGGCCCCGAGCACACCGAGATCATCGCGGCCAGCCTCCGCACCCCCAACCACGTGGCGCAGGCCGCCCTCCTCGGCGCCGACATCGCCACCGTGCCCTTCGCCGCCATGGAGAGGTGCCTGCACCACCCGCTGACCGACGCCGGCCTGGCCGCCTTCGAGGCCGACTGGGCCAAGGTGTCCGCCGCCGAGTAGGGCGCCCCTTCTCCGCACCTGAACGCGATTGAGGGCGACTGTCCCTGCCTCTCGTGGCACCTGAACGCGATTGAGGGCGACTTCCTGCGCGGAAACGTGCCGGAAGCCGCCCTCATCCATGTTCGGGGAGGCGAAATCCGCCCTCAACCGCATTCAGGTACGGAGAAGGGCGCCCTCAACCGCGTTCAGGTGCGGGAGGGGTGCGCCAAGTAGCCGGTTGGCGCAGGCTGGGGCCCGGTCGGCCCAGAAAGTGCACCAAGTAGCTGCTTGGTGCAGGTTGGGGCCCGTTGCTCGTCCGAGGGGTGCACCAAGTGACCACCTGGTGCAGGTTGGGGGCCCAAATCGGCCGAGAAAGTGCACCAACTGGCTACTTGGCGCAGCTTCGGGGCACCCCGGCCTGCCGGGAGGTGCACCAAGTGGCCACTTGGCGCACCTGGGGGCGTGAAACCCGTCCTCAACCGCGTTCAGGTGCCGGCGGGGGCGCGGTTCCGGCACCGTGGGTGACACCCCAAGAGCCCGACCAAAGTGACACCCCAAGTGCCCGACCAGAGTGACGGCGGCTCAGTAGCCCAGGGCCTGCAGCACGAACATCACCACGGTGAGGGCCGCGATGACGCCGATGGTCGCCCACGTGATGCCCGTCCACACGCGCCCGTTGACATAGCGGCCCATGATCCTGCGGTCGCTGGCGATGCGCACCATGTAGACCATGAGCACCGGGAGCAGCACACCGTTGACCACCTGGGCGGCCATCATGATGCCGAAGAGGTCCACGTCGGGGATGAGCACCACGCCGGCCGACAGGCAGATGATGGCGGTGATGATGCCGCGGTACACGGGCGCCTCGCCCCAGGTGTGGTCGGCGCCGTGCTCCCAGCCGAACGCCTCGCACACGGCGCTCGAGGTGATGCCCGGCAGCACCGAGGCGGCCAGCACCGAGGCGCCCACGAGGCCCAGGCCGAAGAGCTTCTCGGCGTAGGCGCCGGCGATGGGCACGAGTGCCTGGGCGGCCTGGGCGGCGTCGTCCACGGCTATGCCCGCCGGGTGCAGGGTCACGCCGGTGGCCACGATGATGAACCACGAGATGACCGACGCCAGGATGGCGCCCGTGGCGGTGTCGATGCGCTGGAAGGGGATCTCGGAGGCGCCCACGTTCTTGTCCACCACGTTGGACTGCGCGAGGAAGATCATCCACGGCGCGATGGTGGTGCCGATGTTGGCCACGAGCAGGCTCAGGTACTCGGGTGTGGCCTGGAGCCGGGGCACGAGGGTGGCGTTGAGGGCGTCGCCCCAATCGGGGCCCACCATGAAGCCGGCCACCACGTAGGTGACGAAGACGCAGCAGATGGCCAGCAGCACCTTCTCGATGCGCTTGTAGCTGCCGCTCATGGTGAGCAGCCAGATGACGATGGCCGCCGCCGGCACGGACACCGTGGCCGGGATGCCGAACAGCGCCATGCCGCTGGCGATACCGGCGAACTCGGACAGCGTGACCATGGTGTTGGAGACGAGCAGCGCGAGCATGGCGAAGGCCGAGAGGCGCACGCCGAACTGCTCGCGGATGAGGCTGGCGAACCCCTTGCCGGTGACGCAGCCCATGCGGGCGGCGGTCTCCTGCACCACGATCATGAGGAACCCCATGATCGGCACGGTCCAGAGCTGGCCGAAGCCGAAGAGCGCGCCGGCGTTGGAGTAGGTGGCGATGCCGCCGGCGTCGGTGCCGGAGAGGGCGGCGATGAGGCCGGGCCCCATGGCGGCGAGCACGGTGCCCACGCGCATGGCGCGGCCGCCGCCGTCGCGGCCCTTGTCGGGGGAGGTCTGCGGGGACTGGTCCCGCTTCTTGAGGGCGGCCACGGGTTACCCCTGGACCCAGATCATGGGCAGCGCCACGGCGCAGAACACCGCGATGGCCACGAGCAGGGCGCAGATGCGCAGCGAGAGGCGTGAGACGTCCTCGCCGCGGTCGTCGCGCACGCGGAGCACCCGCAGGTAGACGGGCGCGGTGACGTAGCTCACGAGCGACGCCGCCGCGGCGGCCCAGAAGCCGTCGAGCAGGGCGGCGGTGGCGGGCGCCTGGGGCACGAGCTCGCCGAACCCGGCGGCCACGAGCACCACGAGCGCCAGGTACACGAGGGCGATGCCCAGGCCGCGCACGATGAAGGCCCCGGTGGAGGGGGCGTCCTCGTCGTCGGGGTCGAACTCGATGAAGAAGCCCACGACGTAGCCCACCATGTCGTCGGCCATGAGGAGGCAGACCGGCAGGGCCACCGACGCCACCAGGGCCGGCTCGCCGATGCCGAGCACGCTGCCGACGGCGGCCATGGCGCAGGCGCCCACCACCCAGAGGAAGAACCACAGCTGGCTGCCGAGGAGCCACCGCAGGTCGTGGGTGGGGCGGTCGGGGTCGGAGTCGGAGCGGCCGCCGGCGAGCTGGAGGTCCTCCTCGTGCTCCTCCTCGAGGACGTCGAGGGCGTCGTCCACCGTGACGATGCCCACGATGCGGCGCTGGTCGGTGACCACGGGGATGGCCAGCAGGTTGTACTTGGAGATGGCCTCGGCCACGTCCTCCTGGTCGTCCTCGGGGTCGGCGCAGATGACGTCGGTCTCCATGATGGAGGAGAGGGTGGCCTCCATGGGCTCGATGAGCAGCGTGCGCAGGGAGAGCACGCCGAGGAGACGGCGGTCGGCGTCGGTGACGTAGATGTAGTTGACGGTCTCGACCTCCTCGGTGTCCACCGAGCGGATGGCCTCGATGGCGTCGCGCACCGTGGCGGTGGGGGGCAGGTCGATGAACTCGGAGGTCATGATGCGGCCGGCCGTGTCCTCGCGGTAGCCGAGCAGCTGGCGGATGGCCTTCTCCTCCTTGACGCCCATGAGGCGCAGGAGCGTCTCGGCGCGCTCGTAGTCGAGCTCGCTCACGAGCTCGGCGGCGTCGTCGGGGTCCATCTCGGAGAGCATGCGCGAGGCGTCGGCAGCGTTCATCTCGTCCATGATCTCGGCGGCCATCTCGTCGTCGTCGAGCTCGGCCATGGCCTCGGCGGCCTGGGCGTCGTCGAGCTGGGCGAAGACCTGGCCGCGCAGGCGCGGGTCGAGCTGCTCGAGGATGTCGGCGATGTCGGCGGGGTGCATGTCGTCGAGGGTCTTGTGGCTCACGTTGAGCTGCACGTCCGAGAGCTCGCGGTCGAGGAGGTCCATGTAGCTCCACGCGATGATCTTCTCGGGGAGCTCGTGCCCGAGGGCGCGGGCCGCCTTGACCACGAGCGACTCAAGGTGCGGGGAGAGGCCGCGGAGCACACCGCGGGCACCGACCTCGGCGCCGAGGAGGCGCAGCTGCGAGGAGCCGGAGTCGGAGAGCTTGAGGTCGTTCACGCGCACGACGCGCAGGCCGCGGGTGTCCACGATCTGCTTGTTCATGAGGTCCCGGTTGATGAGGACCTCCTCGGGCTGCAGGTAGGAGAAGCGGATGTCGGTGGCGGGCACCTTGAGGCGCACGGCGTCGCCGTCGAAGTCCTCCACGTACTTGCGCCAGCTGATCATGAACGGCGTCTTGCCCGGGCCCACGAAGGCCAGGGAGGTGACCCGGGGGAAGACCTCGCCGGTGGCGATGCCCAGGTCGTTGACGGTGCCGACCTGCTCGCCCTCGGAGTCGACGACGGGAAGGCCCAGCATCTGGGACAGGTAGATCATGCGTGCTCCTTCGTGGTCCAGGGTCTCACCCTGTCACGGTGCCGCCCGCAGGCGGCCGGACACCCCTCGCCCGGTGTCCGAACGGTCTCGGAGTCACGCGGGAGGGGTCATCGACTGCGAGGTCGAGGTTTCATCGATGTCCCTTCTCATGTAGCGAGGTTGCCGGCTCCGTGCCGGCGCAGACGGTTCGTAGTATAGCCGCCCTGACCGCGGGCCAGAGGGCGGGTTTCGGCCCGTGTGCCCATCGTTTGTGGGGAGTTCGGGATGTCGTGGGAATAATACGATAAAGTCGGACAAAACAATACGAGAACAACGACAAAGGAGGTGTCCTGTGTTTCTCCAGGAGCGGCAGAACGCCATCGCCGAACTCATCGCCGAACAAGGTCGTGTGGCCGTGTCCGACCTCGCGGCGCGCTTCGACGTGAGTGAGGACTGCATCCGCAAGGACCTCAAGCAGCTGGTGGAGGAGGGGCGTGCCAAGAAGGTCTACGGCGGCGCCATCCGCCCGGAGGCGGCACCCGAGCGTGTGGTGCTCAACCGTGTGGACACCAACGCGGACGCCAAGCGCGCCATCGCCGAGCGCGCCTACGCCCTCATCGAGCCCGGCGACACGGTGTTCCTCGACGTCTCATCCACCAACCACTATCTCGCGCAGCTTCTGGCGGCGGGGGACACCCGCTGCCAGGTGGTGTCGACCATGATCGACATCCTCCAGATTCTCGCCGCCAACCCGCTGGTCACGGCCGTGGGCACCGGCGGCACGGTCAACCGCGAGCTCAACGGCTTCGTGGGCGCGCGCACCGTGGAGGCGCTGGGGCCTCTGCGGTTCGACCGCGCGTTCATCGCCGCGCTGGGCGTGGACGCGGTGTCGGGCGACGTCCTCACGTTCGACGCCGACGACGGCATCGTGAAGCGCTGCGCCCTCGAGCGCTCGCGTGAGGCCTATCTGGTGGCCGATGCCGAGAAGTTCGGCGCCTGGGGCACGTACGCCTACGGCAACGTCCGCGACTTCACGGCGGTGATCACGGCCCCAGCCACCCCGGCGCTGGTGAAGTCGCTGGAGGAGGCCGGGGCCGTGGTGCTCTGAGCGGGGCTTCGCGACCTGGAGTCCGGGCGTATGCCTCCTTACGATGCATACGCCCGGACGTGCGCTGTGCCCCGGCTGGTTGGATGGCTTAGGTGCGCGTCTCGGGGGTTGGGGCTTTGCGAGTGCAGCCGGCCTTGTCCCATCACCCGGACACTTTTGTCCCAATGGTCGGGCACTTCTGTCCCACTTCGCCCATTTCTTTGTCAATGATATGTGCGCACAGTAAGGGCGCTCGGTAAGAGCTTCTTGACGCAAAGGGCCCCTACTGAGTGAACGGTCGCTCGCCAAGAGGCCTCTGTTGGGCGGAAACCGTTCGCCAAGGGCCTCTTGACGCAAAATGCCCTTGGCGAACGCACAGCAGAGCCCACTTGCGTCAAGGGCGTCCTACTGTGCGGCTTGCTGTGCGCGGGGCGGTGGCGCCTGGCCGATTTGTCGCTTCGTGGGTTCCGACGGCTCGTTGTATCCGGGCGTTCGTTGTATCGAGGTGCGATCTATCCGACCGTTCATCGCATTGAATTCCATACAACGAAGCCGCGGACGGACTCCCAAGCCATACATCGAAGCCGCGGATGGGCGGCCGGCCATACATCGAAGCCGCGGATACAACGAACGCCTGAAAACCCCGGTCCCAACCCCTTCCAGCAGGCGTCCTCAGGCGGTGGAACTGCGGGGTCGCATCCGTATGGCCCGGGCTTTGCATCAAAGGGGGCGATCTCTCGGGCCGGGGCCTGAAACGCCGGATGCAGGCACGGCCCGAGCCGAGCCCCGCGATGCAGGGTGAGGGCCTCCCGGCCGGGAGGGCCTTGCGTCGGGGTCGTGGTACATGGCCCCGGGCTCCCCGAGGGGGAGGCCCCGGCGTGGAGGAGGTGTGGAGTCCTTCAGTCCTCCTTGTTCTTGTAGACAACACGACAAAATGGGATAAAGTAATAACAAGTAATAACCCCATCAGGGAGGACGCCATGCTCACCCAACGCACCCAGGCCATCAAGGACAGCCTCTTCGCACAGGAGCGCCCGATCGACCTCGAGCGCGCCACCCTCTATATGGAGAGCTATGGCGAGACCGAGGGCCAGCCCGCCATCCTGCGGCGCGCCCGCGCCCTCGTCCACCTGCTGGAGAACCACGAGATCGTGATCGACGACCACGACCTGCTCGCCGGCAACCGCACCCGCGTGCCTCGCGCCGGCGTGGTCTCGCCCGAGATGAGCCCCTACTGGATCCTCGACGAGCTCGACGAGTTCGGCACCCGCCCGCAGGACCGCTTCTCCATCACCGAGGAGGACAAGGCCTACTACCGCGACGTCCTCTATCCCTTCTGGAGCGGCCGCAGCCTCAACGACTGGTACCGCGCCCACGTGCCCGCCGAGGTGGCCGAGGCCCAGAAGACCCGCGTGTTCGCCGTCGCCCAGACCGACAAGGGCCAGGGCCACATCATCCCGGACTTCGAGGCCGTCATCACCCGCGGCTGGGGGGCGCTTCTCGCCGAGGCCCGCGAGCACCTGGCCGCCGAGCCCGAGAACGAGTTCTACCAGGCGGCCGTGATCGTGCTCGAGGGCACCGTGGCCTACATCCGCCGCTACGCCGAGACCTGCCGCGCCCTGGCCGCCACCGCCGAGCCCGCCCGCGCCGAGGAGCTCTCCCGCATGGCTGCCATGCTCGATCACCTGGCCGAGGGCCCGGCCCGCGACTTCTACGAGGGCCTGCAGGCCCTGTGGCTCGCCGAGCTCGTGTTCGAGCACGAGTCCAACGCCAGCTCCATCTCGCTGGGCCGCGTGGACCAGTACCTCTGGCCCCTCTACCGCGCCTCCCAGGAGGCCGGCGCCGACCCCGCGTTCATCCGCGAGCTCATCCAGGACTTCTACCTCAAGTGCAACACCATCGTGTTCGTGCGCAGCACCGAGAGCGCCAAGTTCTTCGCCGGTTTCCCCTCCGGCTTCAACATCGTGGTGGGCGGCGTCGACGAGACCGGCCACGACTGCTCCAACGAGCTCTCCGAGCTGCTGCTCGACGTGCAGAACGACACCCGCCTGCCCCAGCCCAACCTCTCGCTGCGCATCCACTCCACCACCCCGGCGCGCCTGCTCCGCACCGCCGGCGAGGTGATCCGCCTGGGTGACGGCATGCCGCAGGTCTTCTCCGACGACGCCAACATCCTGTCGTTCGTCAACCGCGGCGTCTCCCTCGAGGACGCCCGCGACTACGGCGTGGTCGGTTGCGTGGAGCTGTCCATCCCCGGCCGCATGTACGGTCTGCACGACATCTCGATGTTCAACATGGTGCGCTGCATGGAGATCGCCCTGGCCGAGCATCCCGAGGGCTTCGGCACCTTCGAGGAGCTCGTCTCCTCCGTGGAGGCCGTCATCGACCGCTACGTGGCCCTCATGGTGGAGGGGTGCAACGTCTGCGACCTCGCCCACCGCGAGACCAGCCCCACCCCGCTGCTGTCCTGCGTCATCCGCGACGCCATGGAGAAGGGCGCCGACATCACCGCCGGCGGCGCGCGCTACAACCCCTCCGGCGTCCAGGGCGTGGGCACCGCCAACCTGGCCGACTCCCTGCTCGTCATGAAGCAGGCCGTCATCGAGCAGGGCCTGCTCTCCTGGGGCGACCTCTACGCCATGCTCGACCGCGACTGGTCCGGCGAGGGCGACGAGGTCTGGCGCCAGCGCTTCGTCAACCGCTTCGCCAAGTACGGCAACGACGTCGACGAGGTCGACCTCATCGGCGAGCGCCTGCTCTCCCACTACGGCCACGAGGTCGTGAAGTACGAGAACCCCCGCGGCGGGCGCTTCCAGCCCGGCAGCTACACCGTCTCGGCCCACATCCCGCTGGGTGAGGCCTGCGGGGCCACCCCCGACGGGCGCCGCGCCCACGAGCAGCTGGCCGACGGCGGGCTGTCGCCCATGGTGGGCCGCGACAAGGAGGGCCCCACCGCGTCGCTGCGCTCCGTTGCCAAGCTCGACAACATCCTCGACTCCAACGGCAGCCTCCTGAACGTCAAGTTCTCGCCCTCCACCCTGGCCGGCGACGACGGCATCGAGAAGCTCTGCGCCTACCTGCGCGCCTTCAACCGCCTCAAGATCCAGCACATCCAGTTCAACGTGGTGGACAGGGCCACGCTCCTCGACGCCCAGGAGCACCCTGAGAACCACAAGGACCTCGTGGTGCGCGTGGCCGGCTACTCGGCCATGTTCGTGGAGCTCGCCCGCGGCATCCAGGACGACATCATCAACCGGAGCGAGCATGTCCTCTAACGCCGGGCAGACGGCCTGCGTCACCAACGTCCAGCGCTACTCGCTCCACGACGGCGGCGGCATCCGCACCAACGTGTTCCTCAAGGGCTGCCCCTTCACGTGCCCGTGGTGCTGCAACCCCGAGAACCTCTCCGCCGCCCCCGAGGTCTCCTTCAAGGAGCGGCTGTGCATGGGGTGCTCCCGCCGCGAGCCGGGCGGCCTCTGCGCCACCGCGCCCGAGGACTGCCCCACCGGCGCCAAGACGCTCCTCGGCGAGGAGCTCTCCGTGGACGACGTCATGGACCGGGTGCTGCGCGACGCCGCCTTCTACGAGGAGAGCGGCGGCGGGCTCACGGTCTCCGGCGGCGAGGCGCTGCTCTGGCAGCCCTTCGTGCAGGCGCTCTTCGAGCGGGCCAAGGCCGAGGGCCTCAAGACCGCCATCGAGACCACCCTGGCCCTGCCCATCGCGGACCCCGCGGGGCTGGCCGCCGTGTGCGACCGCTGGCTCGTTGACTTCAAGGTGGCCGACCGCGACCGCTCCGTCGGGGTCTGCCGCATCGACCCCGGGGTGCGCGACCGCAGCCTGGCCGCCCTCCGGGAGCTCGGCGCCGACGTCGTGGCCCGGATGCCCATCATCCCCGGCTACACGGACTCCCCGGAGAACGTGGCCGCCAACCTGGACGCCGTGGCGGCCGCCGGCCTCACCCGCGTGGACGTGCTGCCCTTCCACCAGCTCGGCAGCGCCAAGTACGACTCCCTGGGGCTGGACTACACCATGGACGATGTCCCGCAGCTCTCCGAGGCCGACGTCGCCTGGGTGGTCGACGAGGCCCGCGCCCGCGGCCTGGACGCCCGCGTCCGCGGGGAGTGAGGCCGGTACATATATCTGTTCGTAGCTAGTAAGCGTTTCATTCGAAAACAGTTATCATAAGGCCTATAGAGTAAGACCGGGCCCAGGGCCAGAAAGGGAAGACCATGGAACTCATCCTCGACACCGCCGACATCGACGCCATCCGCGAGCTCAACGAGGTCTACACCGTCGACGGCGTGACCACCAACCCCACCATCATCACCAAGAGCGGCAGGACCTTCGAGGAGGTCCGCGACGGCATGCTCGAGGTCCTCTCCCCCGAGCAGAAGCTGTTCTTCCAGGTGGTCTCCACCGACTTCGACGGCATCATGGCCGAGGCCCGCTACATCTGCGCCCTGCGCCCCGAGAACACCTACGTCAAGATCCCGGTGACCCACGAGGGCATGCGCGCCATCAAGGCCTGCAAGGCCGAGGGCCTGGGCGTCCTGGCCACCGCCATCTACTCCGCCAGCCAGGGCTTCATGGCCGCCAAGAACGGCGCCGACTACCTGGCTCCCTACGTCAACCGCATGTGCAACCTCGGCGACGGCGTGGGCGAGGTCGTGCGCCTGCAGGCCATGCTCGACCAGGCCCAGCTGCCTTCCAAGATCGTGGCCGCCTCGTTCAAGAACGTGGAGCAGGTCAACGAGCTGCTCGAGAACGGCATCGAGGCCGTGACCATCCCGGTGGACGTGGCCTGGAACATGCTCGACATCCCCAGCACCCCCATCGCCGTGGACGAGTTCACCCGCAACTGGGACGCCGCCTACGGCCGCACGACCCTGCTGGCATAGCCGCCTGTCCCATTGGTCGGACACTTCTGTCCCAATGGTCGGGCACTTTAGGTGTCACATAAGGGTTTGATACCGAGGGGCCCCACGCGCCGAAGCGTCGGGGCCCCTCCTTCATTCATGAAACAGGCGACGTGACAGATGCTGCCGCCTCTGTCAGAGCTTGGCGGGGACGCCGTTTTCGGCGATGGCCTCCGCGGCCAGCTGCTCCTTGACCTCGGGGATGCGCTCGGGCTCGTAGGGGGTCATCTGGTAGACGTAGTTGAGCCAGTTGCGCCACAGCAGGTTGGCGTGGGCGCGCCAGGTGAAGATCGGCTGGCGCTCCGGGTCGTCGTCGGGGAAGTAGTTCTCCGGCAGCTGGATGGGTAGCCCCGCCTTGAAGTCGCGCCAGTACTCGCCGGCCAGGGTGTCGCGGCCGTACTCGAAGTGCCCCAGCACGTACACCTCGAAGAACCGCGGCGTGGCCACGAGGGCCGGGCCGCTCGTGAAGCCGCGGGAGAGCACCTGCAGCGACGGGTCGGCCTCGATGGCGTTGGGGTCGCTCGTGGCGTGGCGCGAGTGGGGCATGTTGTGCACCTCGTCGAACCCGTTGGTGAGGAAGTTGTACTCGTCGCACAGGCGCTGCGGGAACACGCCGAAGAGCTTGGCCCCCAGCAGCCGCTTGGGCACGCCGTGCAGGTGGTAGAGGCCGGCCATGGCGCCCCAGCACAGGTACATGGTGGAGAACACGTGGGTCTGGGCCCAGTCCATGATCTCGCAGAGCTCGTCCCAGTAGTCCACGTCCTCGAAGGCCATCTGCTCCACGGGGGCGCCGGTGATCACGAGGCCGTCGTAGTAGCCGTCGCGGAAGGCGTCGAACGTCTCGTAGAACTTCACCAGGTGGTCCTGGCTCACATGGGTGGACTCGTGGCTGGAGACGCGCATGAAGTCCACGTCCACCTGCAGCGGGCTCTTGGAGATGAGCCGCAGGATCTGGGTCTCCGTCTCCACCTTGGTGGGCATGAGGTTGAGGATGACCACGCGCAGCGGGCGGATGTCCTGGTTGGAGGCGACCTCCTCCTCCAGGGCGAAGATGCGCTCCTGGCGCAGGATTTCCTTGGCAGGCAGGCCGTCGGCGACTTTGATGGGCATGGGCGACCCCTCCGGCTGAACGTTTGTTGACAGGGGTCCATGCTAGCAGGTGCCGGGCCCCGTGCGGGGCCGTCGGGCGCGCCGAGGGGGCCGTCGCGGTTCCCTCTCCGTGCCGGATGGGCCGTCGCCGTGCCCGATGGGCCGTCGCCGGCCCGCTGCGGGGCCGTTTGGCCCATACTAAGAGGCATGTCTACTTCATTTGCCGAGCTCGGGCTCACAGAGCAGATCCTCTCGGGCGTCGACGCCCTCGGTTTCACCCAGCCCACCCCCGTCCAGGCCGACGCCATACCCTGCGTCCTTGCGGGCCACGACGTGGTGGCCTCCGCGCAGACGGGTACGGGCAAGACGGCCGCCTTCGTGCTGCCGGTGCTCCAGCGCATCGCCGAGAGCGCCCGCGTCGCCGGGCGCCCCGCCGGCGCCACGGTGCCCCAGGCCCTCGTGGTCACCCCCACGCGCGAGCTCGCCCAGCAGATCGAGGACGTCGCCTCGGTGGTGTGCGGCAAGACCGGCCAGCACGCCGTCATCGTCATGGGCGGCGCGCGGTTCGAGAGCCAGCTCAAGAGGCTCGAGAAGGGCTGCGACCTGCTTGTGGCCACCCCGGGCCGTCTCATCGACCTCATGGAGCGCAGGCTCGTGGACCTCGACGGCGTGGAGGTGCTCGTCCTCGACGAGGCCGACCGCATGCTCGACATGGGCTTCTGGCCCAGCGTCCGCCGCATCATCCACGCGCTGCCCGAGGAGAAGCAGACGCTGCTGTTCTCGGCCACCATACCGCCGTCCATCTCCTCCACGGTCAACGCGCTGCTCCACGACCCCGACGTCATCGAGATCGCCCGCGTGGGCGAGACGGCCGCCACGGTGGAGGAGGCCCTCATGCCCGTGGTCCAGGGCCAGAAGACGCCGCTTCTGGAGGAGCTCGTGCGCCGCGACGACTTCGAGCGCGTGCTCGTGTTCTGCCGCACCAAGGCGCGGGTGGACCAGCTGGAGCGCTCCCTCAAGAACGCCGGCTTCAAGGTGGACGTCATGCACGCCGACCGCCCCCAGAAGGCCCGCGAGCGCGCTCTCGAGCACTTCCGCGACGGCAAGGTGCGCATCCTCGTGGCCACCGACGTCATGAGCCGCGGCATCGATGTCTCGGGCATCGACGCCGTGGTCAACTACGACGTGCCCCTGGACCCCGAGGACTACGTGCACCGCATCGGCCGCACGGGCCGCGCCGGCGCCACCGGCCACGCCTACACCTTCGTGGCGCCCGACGAGATCAGCCCCCTGCGCGAGATCGAGTACTTCACCAAGAAGCTCGTGCCGGTGACCGACCTCGAGGGGTTCGACTACGCCTCCGGCCGCATCGTGCCCAACCCCCGCCGCTCCACGGTCAAGCCGCGCCGCACGATGTTCTCGGGCTCCCGCTCCCGCGGGCGCGGCCCCTCGGGCGGGCGGTTCGGCCGCCACTCGTAGCGGCCGCGTGACAAAGGGGGCGGTGACATCTGTCACTTCTCCTATTGAGAATCTGATTTACCCGCACGCGGTGGCCGCCGCGTGTGGCCCGCGACCCCCGGAGGAACCATGAAGCAGCTGCGCCCGTACCCCCAGGCGGTCGTCACCAAGAAGGCCGCCCGGGCCATCTCGGCGGGTCACCCCTGGGTCTTCGAGGGGGAGGTCCGCTCGCTGGAGCCGTCGCCGGCCACCGGCGAGGCCGCCACCAACGGCTGCGTGGTGGACGTGCGCGAGGAGAAGGGCACCTACCTGGGCACGGGCCTGCTCTCGGAGCAGAGCAAGATCCGCGTGCGGCTGGTCACCCGCAACGCCAACGACCGCGTGGACGACGCCTTCTGGCGCCGCAAGGCCGTCTGGGCCTGGGACTACCGCGAGTGCGTCATGGGCGCCCGGGCCCTGCCCGGCTGCGAGCCCGACACGAACTGCTGCCGCGTGGTCTTCTCCGAGGCGGACGGCTTCCCCGGCCTCACGGTCGACCGCTACGAGGACGTGCTCGTCTCGCAGGTGGGCACCGCCGGTATGGAGCGCCTGCGCGACACGGTGTACCCCGCGCTGCTCGACGCCCTCCGCGGGCGGGGCCAGGCCATCCGCGGCATCTACGAGCGCAACGACATCGCCAGCCGCGCCAAGGAGGGCCTGCCGTCCTACACCGGCTGGTGGCCCGAGCCCGGCGCCGGCGACCCCGGCGAGCCTGCCGTGGTGGCGCACGAGAACGGCGTCGCCTACGCGCTGGACCTCGTGCACTCCCAGAAGACGGGCTTCTTCCTCGACCAGAAGTACAACCGCCGCGCCGTCCGCGACATCGCGGCCGGCCGCCGCGTGCTCGACTGCTTCTCCCATGTGGGGCCGTTCGGCCTCAACGCCGCGGCGGGCGGGGCCGCCTTCGTGCGCTGCGTGGACATCTCGCAGACGGCCTGCGACCTTGCACGGGCCAACGCCCGCCTGAACGGCCTCGAGGACGTCATGGACTTCACCTGCG